>JAEAME010000463.1_pt1 | contig 41749 bp, 42 predicted proteins | sample 8958731 | NCBI WGS metagenome assembly JAEAME01 (sample SAMN16933194, study PRJNA681113) | bioreactor sludge metagenome | isolation source: anerobic bioreactor sludge (Control) | place: India:Bengaluru | collected 2018-10-24
ACAACAACCCCTCGAATAAATGGTGTCAATACGGCGTAGACACCAAGGTATAGAATGGCAATAATCCCAATAATAGAAAGGATGACCTTACGTCGTGTTGTCACCTAATCCTCCTTCAAATAAAATCATTAAAAAGCTAATCTATTTTATCAGCCAAGCCATGAGCAAGTCGTGACAAATAACCCTTCCTTGCTCAGAAGTTACCGGGCAGTGCTCACTTAAGGTTTAAGATGCTCTTTTGATCGTTCACAAAATATCCCACCAAAAAAAACATTGGTACTACAAAGTTGAATATAAAACTTTTGATGAGTGTCTAAGATGATGTCTCTATTTTCGATGATATTATAAGTTTAAAATTCTGTCAATCCCCTTTTTTCAAAAAATTAGGGGACGTTGTTAATTTGTTGACTAATTTATTCCCGCATGCTAATTTATCAAACAGCAAATGCCTCGCCATGCCCGATTAGATATACCAGGTGTTCTTCAGCATGTTATTGTGAGGGGTATAGAGAAACGACGCATATTTGTGGACGGAAAGGATCGATCGCTTTTTGTAGAACGTTTTTCAAACCTTCTCCTTGAAACCGACACACATTGCCTTGCCTGGGCATTACTATCAAATCATGTCCACTTGCTTCTGAGGACAAATAACTACAAGCTATCAACGTTCATGAGGCGTCTCCTTACCGGATATGCTGTAACCTTCAACCTGCGTCACAAGCGATCAGGTCATCTCTTTCAGAATCGTTATAAATCGATCATCTGCGAAGAAGAGCCATATCTTCTCGAATTGGTGCGATATATCCATTTGAATCCTTTGAGGGCTGGACTCGTTACCACCGTTGATGCACTTGACAGGTATCGATGGAGCGGTCATTCGGTATTAATGGGCAAACATCTACTTCCAGGTCAAAATACAAACGAGATTTTGTTGCGCTTTGGTTCTATGCCCCCTTCTGCCCGGGCAAACTATAAAGCCTTTGTTGCCGGAGGGGCTTCAACCGATAAGCGGAACGACCTTATTGGAGGGGGGGTAAGGCGGTCCCTTCAATCGAAAAATCTTCCGGAAACAATAGCATACGACGAACGCGTTCTCGGTACTAATTCGTTTGTGGAAAAAATCAAAAAGTATGACAAAACAAGCAGGCATTTAAGCATCATACCTATTGATGACATTATTCTGGCGGTTGCGTCTTTTTATGGAATTGATCCGCAACACCTTAAAGAAAGAACAAAAAAGAAACATATCGCTGATGCACGATGCCTCATCGCTTACATTGCATTGCGACAAATGGGCCACAACGGGCAAAAGTTAGCAGAACGTTTGAATATAACACGCTCCGGAGTTAGCATAGCAGCTCAAAGGGCACAAACGCTCCTTGTGCGCGACTCAACTCTCCGAGACTTTATAAATAAGTTGACAAGTTGACAACGTCCCTCAGCTTAAGCTAACGTCCGTACTTTCCTGTGATTGTTGTCGAATCCAAAATCTTTCCTTCTAAGGTTTTCTTAAAAGCAGAGAGTGATGTATTAACCCCCAGATCAAGTTTCTCAACGCTCAGGGCATAAAGGGTGAATACATAGGGGTGGTCGCCTGTTCCCTTCGGGGGTTGAGGACCTCCATAGCCGATGTCCCCAAACGAGTTCTTCAACTCCATGGATCCCGGTGGCATTTTCTTTCTCGATGCTCCCTCTTCAAGAGAAGATATATTGGGTGGTATGTTGATGACAAGCCAATGAACCCAGTTCTGCGCTACCGGGTGTGGATCAACCACAGAAAAAGCAAAAGACCTTGTTCCGGAAGGAATGTTTTTCCATGAGAGAGGAACCGAAATATTTTTGCCACCTGCTCCCGGCATGACATATTGAGTTGGAATCTTCTCCTGATCCTTAAACGCAGATGATGTAATCTCCATCTTTACACCTCCCAAAATAGTTTCCTGTTGAAGTATGAGAAAAATAATCCAAAAAAACCATGCAATCTTTAAAAGTTTCAAAAAAATCACCTCCATAATGCACAAACATGCTCGTGCCTTTTTCCGGATAACGTTTTCGTATACTCTAAGTATAGCAGGCTTTCGTGAGTTTGGTGGGGTATTCGATTTGCACGTCTCCGCCTCAAAAGTATTGGTGTAGAGGCGCAGATTCCCCTCTGAATTCTTTCTGGCGCTTCATGTTCCACTTAAACCATATTCGTCTTGTCTTAGCTTAGTTCTTTTCGGTAAAGCCGCTTTTTTTCACCTTTCTTCCGTGTTTAAATTGTATACCAAAACTTCCCGAGCTTATCTTTCCCCTTATCTTGCAACAACTTGTTTTTAAAAAAAATTATGGTTCTATTAAATTTCTTGACAAACACCCTGATTCGATGGAAAATAATGAAAAATATTATAAGTGAATTCCAGTACAAGCCACGAAAAGATGCTCAAAGATTATTAAAAACGTAAGGAGGTGAAAGATTTACACCAAAAAAACCAGGCATTATGCCATAATGGGGGAAACATGAAAAAAGAGATTATGCAAGGAAATGCCGCAATTGCACGCGGCGCTTGGGAGGCAGGCTGTAAGGTTGCAGCCGCGTATCCAGGTACACCAAGTAGTGAGATTTTAAAGGATATAGCGGATAATTACCCCGAGATTTACACTGAGTGGTCGCCAAACGAGATGGTTGCCACGCAGGTTGCCAGTGGTGCGGCCATAGCAGGGGCGCGATCCATGTGTTCCATGAAACACGTTGGCATGAATGTAGCCGCCGATGCTTTTATGACCCTGTCATACACGGGAATAAAAGGTGGAATGGTTATAATCGTTGCCGATGACCCGAATGTCCACAGCTCCCAGAACGAGCAGGACAGCCGCAACTGGGCTCGATTTGGCAAGGCACCCATGCTGGAGCCTGCTGATGCTCAGGAGTGCAAAGATTTTACAAAAATCGCATTCGAAATCAGTGAAAAATTCGACACACCGGTCTTTGTAAGGACTGAAACCAGGGTTGCCCATGCTGACTCTCCCGTAACCCTTGAAAACCGCAAGGAGTCCAAGATCGCTCTCGGCCTCGACCCGAAAGAGGCAACAAAATATGTTATGGTGCCTGCAAATGTTCGGGTACGGCGGAAAGCTGTCGAAGAAAAGATGAAAAAACTCGAGGAGTACGCTGATACCTTCAAGTACAATGTTGTGGAGATGAATGACACAAGCGTTGGCGTTATTGCAAGCAGCGCTGCTTATCTGTATACAAAAGAGGTTTTCCCGGAATGGTCCTACCTGAAACTCGGCATGGTCTGGCCTCTTCCGAAGAAAATGATCGCTGATTTCGCCAAAAAGGTAAAAAAGCTTGTGATCGTTGAAGAGCTTGACCCCTTCTTTGAAACAGAGATCAAGGCTATGGGCATCAAGATATGGCATGGTAAGGATGTCATCCCGAATATGTATGAGCTCTCTCCTGAGATTGTCGAAGCAGCTTTGAAAGGCAAGAAATATAAGGCGCCGAAAGTCAGAGTAAAACCTGAAGATCTGCCAAGAAGGCCGCCGAACCTCTGCGCCGGCTGTTCACACAGGCCGCTCTTCTACGCCCTTAAAAAGCTCGGTGCTTTTGTTTTTGGTGATATCGGTTGTTACACGCTGGCCTTTGCGCCACCTCTCCAGGCACTCCACACCACTATCTGTATGGGCGCCGGTGGCGGGCAGGCACATGGCGCCATGAAGGCCCTCGGCAAAGAAGCGCTCGGTAAAGTGTGCGCGGTCCTTGGAGACTCCACATTCCTCCACTCCGGTCTGTCGCCTCTCATGAATGCTGTTTACAATAAAGGAAATTCCACCACAATCGTTCTCGATAACAGAATCACCGGCATGACAGGTCACCAGGAACACCCCGGATCAGGGTTCACAGTCCGCCAGGAACCGACAAACATGGTCGATTATGCCGAGATCGGCAAGGCTTTGGGTGTGAAATCCATTCGCAACATCGATCCGTACAATATCAAAGAAACCATGGAAGTTCTGAAAGAAGAGATGGCAAAAGATGAACCGTCATTGATCCTGTGCAAGGACAGCCCCTGTATGCTGCTTCGGAGGGCCAAACCTCTCGAGAAGTTCAAAATCCCCGTCTATGCCATTAATACGGACAACTGCCGTGGGTGCAAGATGTGTCTCGAGATTAACTGTCCCGCAATAAGCTGGCGCGAAGGAGCCGGACAGACGAAAGATGGCCACAAGAGGAAGGGGACTGTCTACATCAATGCCGACCAGTGTGTCGGCTGCGAAGTCTGCGTGCAGATTTGTAAATACAATGCCATTGAACCGGGCAAGAAGTGAGGAGGTCGACGATGAAAGATAACGGAAAAGTCACGAACATATTTCTCTCCGGCGTGGGTGGTCAAGGTACCATCCTTGCCAGCAACATCCTTGCGGAGATCTTCCTCAAGGCCGGGTACGATGTGAAAAAGGCTGAAGTTCACGGTATGGCCCAGAGGGGTGGCGACGTTACCACCCACTTCCGTTTCGGAAAGAAGGTCTATTCGTCCCTCATTAAATACGGCGACGTGGATTTTCTCCTCTCCTTCGAAGAACTGGAAGCGCTTCGTTATATCAATTGGGTAAAGCCCGAGGGGAAGATACTGATCAACAGGCAGGAAATATTTCCTCCCGCAGTGAGCCTCGGAAATATGGCATACCCTTCTGGCGTTGAAAAGACGTTTAAGAAATATTTTAAGAACAACGTCTGGATGATCGACGGGCAGGGAATAGCCAAACAGTTAGGCAACGCCCAGGCGGCAAACGTTGTTCTGGTGGGCGCTTTCTCGAATTTCTTCCCCGCTGTCAAGGACGAACAGTGGCTGGATGCGATCAAGGGGCTCCTCGCTCCAAAGCTCCACGATCTCAACATAAAAGCATTCTATGCGGGGAAAAAGGCGCTGTAAATAAGTGTTTTGATTTCTAAAAAGGGAAGGTCCTAACCTTCCCTTTTTTCTTTTACTTGATTATCACCCACCGATAAATGGTAATATGTATCCTGCTTGACACCCTATCCTCTTATCGGAAAGGGAACAAGTGAAGGGTGGGATTTGTCTTCAGAAGCCTCGGCGAAAGTGGACACAAGCCCCATTTATAGAATGAGAAAACTTGCCTTTTATTGCTTTATACTGTTTTGTATCTTCATATCTTTTGGAAAGGTGCGTGCCATGGAGGTCTTTACATTTGAGAAAGGTTTACCGGTAATATTCGAAGCAAGAAAGAATACAGGCGTTGTAGCTGCACAGGTTTGGGTAAAAGTGGGGAGCAAATATGAAGAGCCTCGGATTGCCGGCATTACCCATTTCATTGAACATTTAATCTTTAAAGGAACAAAAGAAGTGAAGGCGGGTGAGATGGCCTCCAGAATAGAGTCACTCGGCGGCAGCGTTAATGCCTTTACCTCTTATGACAACACGGTCTATCACATTGTAGTCCCCACAAAGTCCTTTGAAGAAGGCCTTGGGCTCCTCCTCGATGCAGTAAAAAACCCTGCCTTTCCTGAGGACGAAATTATCAAAGAAAAGAGGGTCGTCCTTGAAGAAATAAAGATGGGCGAAGACGATCCACATCGAAAGCTTTTTAAAGAGCTCTTTTCCATGAGCTATGAGGGACATCCCTATGGAAGGCCTATTATTGGTTTTGAAGAGACAGTGAAGGGGATTTCCCGCAAGGACATCATTGCCTATTTTCAGGAACACTACACACCCGACAATATGTCTGTTGTGATCACGGGTGATTTCGATGAGGCAAAGGCACGAGAAGCAATCTCCAAATTCGTGAAAAGGTTTGGTGAAGGTAAAACCAAGGCATTTACGATAACCCGACATAAATCTGAAAAATCTGAGAAGCAAAAGGTTATTGAGAGGAGCGTGAGGGAAAGCTATGTGTCACTCTCCTACCCGGTTCCCGCGATTACCCATGAGGATACCGTCGTCCTGGAGGTGATTGCCAAAATTTTGGGCGAAGGAGATAGTTCGCGCCTGCAGGATCGACTCAAGTTTAAGAAGGGTATGGTAACCAATATATCCACCTACCTCTTCAGCCCCAAAGAGGAAGGCCTTTTTATCATTATTGCCACATTCAAAGGAAAGACTTTTGATAACATAACAAAGGCTGTCGATGAGGAGATTGCAAGGCTTGTCCACGATGGTCCAACAGAGGAAGAGATTGAGAAGGCAAAAAATATTATTCGGGCATCATACATATACGGAAGCGAAACTGCCCAGGGGGCAGCACGGCTCTTTGGCAACTACCAAACCCTCACAGGCGATCCGCACTATCCAGATAAATATCTCAAGGCTCTCGATAAAGTATCGCATCTTGACATCACAAAAGCACTCAAGAAGTATGTTGCAGGCAAGGAAAGAAAACTGGCAGCCCTTGTGCCAAAAGAGGCCTCAAATCCTCATACCTTCGCCATGGAAAATGGGATGAGCTATGTGGTGAACAAAAATCAATCATCTCCCAGTTTTGCTTTCATGATTGGTTTTGCAGGGGGTCTCCGGGATGAACCCAATGGCAAAAATGGCATTTTCAACGTCATGGCAAGAATGCTTATGAAGGGCACAAAGACAAAAAATGCCGCCGCCATAGCAAAGGAGATTGAGCTTCTCGCAGGAGATATTTCGCCTTACAACGGGAGGAATATCTTTGGTTTAAGCGGCAAATTTCTTGCGAAGGATTTCAAAAAAGCATTTACGCTGCTCAGGGAACTTCTTATAGAAACGGCACCGAGCGAAGAAGAACTGAAGAAGGTCAAGGAAGATGTTCTCTCAAGCCTTCGACAGCGGGATGATGACCCAATCAGTTTCACCTTCAGGCGATTCACTGAAGCCTTGTTCGAGGGACATCCATACAGTAAGGACCCTATGGGCGCTGAGGCGGGAATCCATAGCATAACCCTCAAGGATGTGAGAGATTTTTACAAACAGCATGTAACACCTGCCAACGCTGTTCTTGCCATATCAGGAGACGTAAGCGAGAAAACGATTCGGGAGACTATCGACGGACTTTTCAAAGGATGGAAAGGGCCCCTGAATGCCTTAGGAAAGGATTCTGTAATTGCCAAAAAACGTGATGTTGCTGTTGACAGAGATATGATGCAAAATCATCTTATCTTCGGTTTTCTGGGCCCGGGCCTCATCGACGATGATAGGTACGCCGTTGAAGTTCTGGACTCGATACTCTCCGGAATGGGTGGTCGTATCCACAAGGTTTTGCGTGAGGAAAACCCATACGCCTATGCGCTAACGTTCTTCAACCAGATGGCCTTTGATGTGGGTGGTATGGGTATTTACATCGGCACCGACCGCAAACTCGTTAAGGAGGTCAATCGCATAGCAAAATCGGAGATTCAAAAAATCGTTAAGGAAGGTTTTTCCGATGAGGAAGTAAAGAACGCAAAGAACTACCTGATGGGAAACCACTACATATCAATGCAGTCAAACGGCGCCATAGCAATGAGTATGTGTCTGGATGCAATGTATGGGATGAAGCCGGGCTTCTTCAAAGTCTGGCCCAAACACATTGAAAAGGTTACACTCAATGACGTTAACCGCGTTGCCAGAAAATACTTGGATCTTGAAAAGATGGTCTCTGTGAATGTAGGAGGAAAAGATTAAAGCAGGTCATAGGTTGTAGGCAATAGGTGCTGGAAAAGGCCTGACTTCTTATTTTAACTTTTTACTACTTACAATTATGAGTTGAAAAATCTTCGTATTGACTGGACAATATAGTCTTTTTCGACCCTCTTAAGTTCCGGATACACGGGCAAGGCAAGGCTTGTGAGGGCAGCCTTTTCTGCCTCCGGGAAGTCACCTCTTTTAAACCCAAAGTGGGCAAAACACTCCTGCAGGTGTAAAGGCACCGGATAATAAATACCGGTTTGAATACCCTTTTCTTTCAGGAATGCCTGAAGCTTGTCCCTTTCATTAACCCTGATTACATATTGATGGAAGATGTGCGACGAATCATCTTCAATTTTTGGAAGGACAATGGGCAAATCCCGCAACATCTTATTGTAATATTTTGCATTCTTCAGCCTTCTCATGTTCCAGTTCTGAAGATGTGAAAATTTCATAACAAGTGCGCAGGCCTTAATTTCGTCCAGCCTGCTGTTGATGCCTATCATCTCGTGGTGATAGGGGGTATCAGCCATTCCGTGAACCCTGAGTTTCCGAGCCCTTTCTCCAAGATCCTTCCGCTTGGAGAGAACCATACCACCTTCACCAATACCACCAAGATTCTTGGTAGGATAAAAGCTCATAGCGGCAATATCTCCAAAAGCACCACACATCTTGCCATTTCTCATGGCACCTAATGATTGCGCCATATCCTCTATGATGGGAATGCCGTGTTTCTGTCCTGTATCACAGATTCTCTCCATCTGGCAAACCTTGCCAAAGAGATGGACAATAGTAACTGCCTTTGTCCGTGGAGTGATTGCCCTCTCAATAAGAGCAGGGTTGATATTCATATCTTCAGGCTCGATGTCTACGAAAACAGGTTTTGCCCCCACTAACGCAATAGAACTTGCCGTAGCAAAAAAAGTATAAGGCGTTGTGATGACTTCATCCCCACCTTTAATGCCCAAAGCCATAAGGGAGAGAATAAGTGCATCCGTCCCGTTGGCGCATGTAACAGCGCATGGTACACCTACATAGCTTCCGATCATCTCTTCGAGGGTGCTGCAGTATTTTCCCAGTATCAGCCTTTGCTCGTCGAGTATCTCTCTCATGCAGCGCAGGATATCGCGCCGTACCGTTTTAAACTGTGCTTTGAGGTTTATCGGTGGAATATTCATCATTTCAGAAATGGTTGTCCGAAGGAATCTCTATAGATAATCTCTTCAAGTTTTTTTCGTGGCGGCGGTTTGGGAATTTCATCAAAATAGCCAAGAGGTGTTATCTCTACCATGCTGAAACCATCAGGTATTTTCAACACGGCTTCAGCTTTTTTTGCGTCAAAGTTTCCAACATGGACGGTTCCAAGCCCGAAACTCCAGGCCGCGAGGACAATATGCTCCATGGCAATCCCTGCATCGAACATGAACCAATAGCCCTCCTTGTCCGTTGAAGGCTCGCCTTTATAAAAACCGGAAACGCCTCTCTTCGCAAAAAGACATATGACTACCGGGGCGTCTATTAGTGCTGCCCTTGCCGGATTGGTGGCAGGAATTAGGGCGTCCGAGAGAAGTTCCTTGATTTTTTGATCTTTCACAATGATGTACTGGCAGACTTGGGTATTTGCCCATGATGGCGCTACACGAGCGGCATCGATGATATCAGCTATGATTCCATCAGGAATGGCATCTTTTTTGTATTTTCTGACGCTTCTTCGCTCTTTGATGACCTTCATAATATCCATATAGGCTACCTCCAAGCCTCACTATAGCATATCCTCCGCACGCACTCAATAAACAAATAAAGAAAGAAGAAGGTGATAGACGATGGGCAATAGGTGATGGGAGGCAGAGAGCTGGGAGCCAGATGCTATTAGCTATTTCACTGTTGCGAGGAATTTCACTATTTCGTAAGTACCGACAAGGCCTTGTTTAAGGGCAATAATTGATATCCGTTCGTCTTTCCCGTGCATTCTGAAAAGTTCTTCGTTGGAAAGAGTTATAGGGAAAAAACCATAGGCAGGTATACCAAGGTTTCTGAAATAGCGAAGATCTGTTGCGCCTGTCGTGAGAAATGGCAGAACAGGAATCTGACCCATCAGGCTATTCACAACCTTTTTAATCCCCCTGAAATACTGTGTATTATAGCCTGAAGGCAATGGATTGCCTTTGTCCTTGTCAAACGGAACAACCTCTACATCCTTGCCTGCAAGCTTCTCAATCTTTTTGAAGAAATTGCGATGGCTCTCTGTCGGCAAAAGCCGGGCGTCGAATGAGATTGAAGACTCTGCGGGGATCACATTAACTTTCTCTCCACCTTTAAGGATAGTGGGAGTCACGGTGTTGCGAAGCAGCGCGTTATAGACCGGGTTATCTGATACAAAGGATCCAAAATGGCTGTTGTTCAGCGCTTGCTTAAGGTCCTTAAAGACAAAACCCTTACCCCGCTCATTTTTCAAGACACCATTAAGATAGGTGCTAACTATGCTTGTCTGCCTAAAAGGCCACTGGTGTGATATTATTGCATGAGCAGCACGAAGTACCTTTTCATTGGCGTTGTCCTTGTGAGGCATCGATCCGTGGCCGCCTGTTCCTTTAGCTCTTATCGTAAACTGGCTTAGCTTTTTTTCAGCTACTGACACCTGTGCGTGCAAACGACTATTTTCGTCAACGATACATCCGCCCTCGCTCAGGACAAAGGATGCATTCCTGAGCTCGTCCATATTCTTCAGCATGTATTCAACACCATGCTGCCCCCCAACCTCTTCATCACAGGTGGCAAGATAGATGATGTCGCGCTCTGGCTTCACTCCATCTTTCTGCAATTGGGTAAAGGCAAGAAGCTGACAAATAGCCTGGGATTTCATATCGATAGCACCGCGGCCATAGAGAAAACCATCACGTAGCTCTCCACTAAAGGGCGGAACCTCCCACTCTTCAGCTTTTGCAGGAACAACATCAATATGGCTCAAGAGGATTATGGGCTTCCCTTTATTTCTGCCAGAGATTCTCGACAGAAGATTGGCTCTTTTTGGTGCCACATGGAAGACTTCTGTCGGCATGCCAGCTTTGTCAAGATATTCGTCAAGAAACCTTACAGCCTCTTCTTCATTTCCTGGTGGGTTCGTTGTGTCAATCCTGATAAACTCCCTGAGTAGGTCTACCGCACGATCAAGTTCATTCATAAAATATCCTATTTTTTCCTTCACGTTTAGCAGTATAAAGGTTGTCATCAGCCATCTTGATAAGCTTATTGACATCCATACCATGGGTAAAATGAGCAACACCACCGCTGATTGTTATATAAATTTCCTTTTCGCCGTTTGCAAAGGGCTCCCTTTCGATCCTTTCCCGAAATCTTTCTGCAACGATATAGCCGTTCATTCCATCAGTTTCGGGAAGGATGGCAAGAAATTCCTCTCCTCCATACCTTCCAACAATATCAATTGCTCTCAGGCTGCTCTTCAGAAGTTCTGCAAGTTTTTGCAATACCGCATCGCCGGTGAGATGGCCAAAAGTGTCGTTCACCTTCTTAAAATCGTCGATGTCAAAGAGCGCGATTGAAAGGAAGGAACCATAACGTCTGGAACGCTCAACTTCATCTTTCAAGGCTTCAACAATGAATGCATGGTTGTAAATTCCGGTAAGCCCATCGTGGATAGAGAGTGACTTAATCTCATTAAAAAGGCTTATTTTCTCAAGAGTCATTGCAATGTTCGAACAAAATCTATTAAAGATTGCCTCTTCATCCTCATGAAAGGGAAGTACCCTATAGAGGCCTGCATACCCGTAAATCTTGTCTCTCGCCGAAATATCAATCGTGATAAAATTATATTTTGTTTCCTGATTCTTTGGGGTATCCGATCCGGCTACCAACAACTCATTCATTTGCTTTTCAATTTTTGATCGTTCCGGGACCTTGTTCATTAGAGATTTCGTTATGCAATCCATAAGCACCGGATCTGACCCGATATTTGGATAGATCTGGATATTTATATCCTCCCCTTGGAGCATAAGCGCTGCAAAAGCCTGAAAATTCAGGAAATTTTTAAGAAGGGCAAAAGAGTTTTTTATTACAAAAGTCGGGTCTTCGGTCTCACCTATCATAAGCTGGAGCTTCTTTAGGAAGTCAAGCTCCAGAAGGTTAAGCCGCTCATGTTCATGACGCTTTTCAATTTCTGCCGTGAGTTCGGTTGTCCGGAGCGTCTCTAGATAATGGTTAGCAGCGTTATTCGTGATATGGTAAACCTCTTCATAGCTTTTGAATGGTTTCGCCAGGATTGCGTATGCACCGCTCCTCAAGGATTCTATTTTCTTTTCTTCATCGAGCTGTCCCGTCATCATGATAACAGGGAGATTGGGGTCAATCTTTCTGATCTTTTTCAGTATCTCAATGCCCGAAACACCTGGGAGCAGAATATCGAGGAGGACTGCATTTGGTTTCTTTTCATGTATCTCCGCCACCATATCGGGAACTGATTCATAGGTAGATGCCTCAACCCCGTGATTACGGAAAAACTCTTTTAAAATAAAAAGGATATCTTTCTCGTCGTCAATTACAAATATCCGTTTTCGAATATCCATCGTTAAGCTAGTGGGGGGAGATTGCTCCCCACCCTTTTTATTTCTTTGCCTTCTTCTTGGGTGCTGCCTTTTTGTTTTCCTTCTTAGGCGCTGCATTAGTAGCTGCTGCTTTCTTTACCCCGCAAGCCATAGTTGCACCTCCGTATTTATTTAAAGTGCATGATATTTTAAATAGAGTTTTTTGTCAATAAGAATTAACAAGCACTTGGCAATGGGCGTGAGGCAATAGGCTATGGCCCATAACCCATCGCCTCACGCCCAGAGGTTTTACTGTACCTCTATCTGTACTTCTTTCGGCACTGCCCTCTGAGATTTTGGGATGGTTATCTTAAGAACACCATCTTTATAGGAGGCCTTGGCTTTGTCCCCTACGACCTCTGACGGAAGCTGGATGATCCTCTGAAATGAACCATAAACTCTTTCTGACCTGTAATAATCGATTTCTTTTACTTCCGCTTCTCGCTTCCGTTCTCCTTTTATCGTAATTCTGTCCTCCATTATTGATATGGAAATTTCCTTTGGATCAATGGCAGGTATATCCATCATCACCATAACATCCTTCTTTGTTTGCTGGACATCAATGGGCGGAATCCAGGTCCCATCTGCTATAGATGGAAAATTTGTCTTGCCAAAAAAATCTTCAAACATTTTATCCATTTCTTCCCTGAGAGAAGGAAATCTAGACTCCCATAAACCCCTCCACGGTGTTAGAGCCATAACTACTTACCTCCTTTTTACTTTTTATTTCTCTTCCAAAAGCTGATCATACCTGAAGGCCTGAACAGGAGTTGGACGAGTTCCCATCCTTCTTTTCCCATCTCATTGAACAAACTGGATAGATGCGTTATTTGTTCTACGCCCACGTCCCGTATCTCGCACGCTCCATCTGGTCTGCATGCATAAACAATATTTTTTTCAGGATCTACAACTATCCCTTTCTCCGATAACTGCTGCATCGAATAGGTTTTAATGGTATATTCAAATTCCATATATTTAACTCCATGTTGTTTATTATAAATATTATTATAATAGTAACGCATCGTTCGTTTTTTTTAAAGTGGCAATGCAGGATTCTCCGGTATATTTAAAGACAAGAGAAAAGGGGTCCCTCGATAGAAAAATTGAGGAACTTTCATTATATCTCAACCCCTGCGTTTTGTGCCCCAGGCAGTGCAGAGCAAACCGGGCGGTCGGCGATTTAGGTTACTGCAAAGCACCGTTCGACCTGTACATCTCATCTGCCTTTCCTCACTTCGGGGAAGAATCTCCTCTGGTGGGAATTCACGGATCAGGAACAATTTTTCTTTCCCACTGCAATCTTAGATGCATATTCTGCCAGAACTACGATATCAGTATTTATGGAGATGGACGTACCTGCTCTTATAATAATCTCGCGAGCATCATGATTGAACTTCAGGAGAGAGGATGCCACAACATTAACTTTGTAACCCCTACGCATTATATTCCGCACCTTGTCAGGGCGCTCTCAATAGCAATAGATATGGGGCTTTCTGTCCCTATTGTTTATAACTGCGGCGGGTATGAATCCCTTGAGGTAATAAAACTTCTCGAAGGTATTGTGGATATCTACATGCCTGATATCAAGTTCTTAGATCCTGCACTCTCTAAGCGCTTCTGCAATGCATCAGACTATCCTGAGATTGTCGCATCAATAATCAGGGAAATGCACCGGCAGGTAGGCGACCTGTCAGTCAATGCCAAGGGAATAGCTACTCGGGGACTTCTCATAAGGCATCTGGTCATGCCCTCGTGCGGTGAAAATACAAAACAAATATTACGGTTTATACGAGAAGAGATATCCCAAGACGCTTTCGTCAACATCATGGCCCAATACCATCCATGTAACAGAGCCGAAAACTATCCTGAAATTGCAAGGAGAATCTCGGGCAAGGAACTCAGCGAGGCGCTCAACTATGCCGTTGAACTGGGCCTTACACGCGCCACTAATCATTGAGTTTTTTACGAAGAGCTTCGTTGGCTTTGAGAATTTCCTGAGCGTCTTTGCCGGCAATCTCCCAACTATAGCCACCTTTTGATGCTTTTTTCAGTTTAATCTTAACATCACCTTTTAGGCTTTTTTTAATTTCATCCAATTCTTTTTGATATTGACCATCCGCAGCCTGAGCTTCAGAAGGCTTCTGTTGCGATGATACATCAACCCCCTTGCTGCAAGATATGAATGTAAGTACAATAACAAATATTGTAAAAAATCGCATGTCGTCATACTATAATAGTGGGTGAACCTTTGCAATAAAATTCTGGAGGATAAGGGTATGAACATCAATGTCGAGATATACGGGACTGGTGAACCGATCGTCTTTATCCATGGGGTAGGGGGAAGTTCACACTATTGGTATTATCAAAGAGAATATCTGAAAAACTTCATGAAAGTAATTCTTATCGATCTCCCTGGTCATGGGAAATCACCTGGAGATGCATGTAAGACTATTGAGGATGCAAGGGATATAGTTCACGATGCCATTCTGGAACTCGGAATCGATAAATGTTATTTAGCAGGTCATTCAATGGGTGGTGGTATTGCAATGTCTTTCGCTCTCACATATTCTGAGCTTCTCAAAGGTATTATACTCATCTGCACCGGGGCAAAGCTGAGGGTCTTACCTGCAATTCTCGATGAAATCATGGATAATAAGGAAGCCACGGTTCGCATGATAATGATGGACTATGCCTTTTCAAAAAAAGCCCCTCAAAAAATGAAGGATAACGGATTTAAAGACATGATGAATAGCTCAGCCAACACTATTTATCAGGGTTTTTCAGCGTGTGACAAATTTAGCGTCATCGGTTCTTTGGACAGAATTAACCTCCCCGCTCTGGTCATCGGGGGCAAGGACGACCTTCTCACACCACCGGCCTTTTCCGAATATCTCCACAGACAAATCAAAGACTCTAAACTTGTCATAATTGAAGATGCCGGCCATATGGTAATGTTAGAACAAGCTGATGCTGTGAATACGGCAATAGAGGACTTTGTATCGAAACTCTAAGCTAAGAGCCATAAGCTGATAGCTTAATTTCAAATTGCAATAACAGGTTGGCTGGAAAACCAGGGAAAGCACGAAGGGAAAAGTAAATGACATTCAGGTATGGAGTAAGCCCGGAGAAGGAAAAGGCTCTCCTGGAGAAGATGCAGCACCTTGGCATTCGTGAAGAGGATATCGTTGAAAGATTTATCCGTTCTCGTGGACATGGTGGCCAAAACGTTAACAAAGTCTCAACATGCGTTTACCTGAAGCATCTTCCTACGGGTACAGAAGTTAAGTGTCAACAGGAACGCTCACAAGCATTGAACCGTTTTTTTGCTCGTCGCATACTGATTCAGAAGATAGAGGATCAGATTCTCGGCAGGGAGAGTGCAGAGCAACAACGAATTTCAAAGATCAAGAGGCAAAAGCGGAAACGCTCAAAGCGTGCCCAGGAAAAGGTGCTTCACTTAAAGCACATTCAATCAGAAAAGAAAAAGGCACGTTCTCAAAGACCGGATCCATCGGAATATTAAAAAAATCGGGCAATGCGCAAGGGGTCATAGGTAATAGACTAAGACCGCAATGCGTTGCGAAAAGCTGATTTTGCTTCAAATGTAACAAATCCTACAACTAATACTTGATTGCAAATATTGTAGAAATTGATGAAAAAGATCTTTTAGGGGTTGTCACTTCTTAAAGAGATTCAATTTCCGGCGATAAAATTTACAACAACTATGGCTATCCGTTCACTCTCAGATACCAAAACGCTAAGAAAATCACCATCAACTTTTGTTGATGGCTATCCCGACTCTTTATTAGAGATATCAGCGGTTTTTATCGCACACTTCGAAAGACAGAAGGATACAACCGGTATGCCGGGAGAGGAGTCGGAAGAGGCATTCCTCCATGAACATTTGACGGAAGCATCGTCTCTCTTGACCACCCATGGGGGAACAGTTATTCAGTCATCAGGCCAGGTTCTGCAGGCATATTTCCATAACGGCAAGGATGCTGTGAATGCTGCCATTGCCCTGCATCATTCCACTCGGGCCTATAATACCGGAAAAAATCTTCAGAGTCGTCTTCAAATGAAAGCTGGCATTGATTATGGTGAGATCATCCGTGATGCAGATGATTTACAGGGCTCTGCAGTTGAAACTGCTCGACTTCTGAGTAATCTTGCGAGCCCTGATGAGATTTACGTTTCATGGCAGGTTTTTAATATCTCAAGAAACCTCCCCACGGTTCACTTTGAGGTGGTCCATCCGTGGAATAAGAAAAATATTCCGGAAGGGTTTGAGATTTATCGAATCATCTGGGACACAACCCTCGAAGCAGGAGCACTATCCTATCCTATCCTTTGTTTTCGTCCAATATGGAAGCTCTGGGACCATGGTTTCGTCGATACATGGGAAGATCTCATAAATGCTCGTGACGGCCTCTGGGGTGGGGAACAGAATAGAGAAGAGATACTTGACGATAAATCGATTGTCCTCATCCTCAAGAATATAGAGTCAATTGTTCCTTTATCTAAGGCAGTCAATTCGTTTCTCAGAAAAAAAATCGGAGGCTCCGCTGCCGGCCTGATTCCTATTCAAATCATTGCAGACATTGGGCCGTACGGAGAGGATTGGAAAGCAGAAACAAGTGGTCTTCCTGCGCAATGGGAAAAATTAAATCCAGGGTATCTCTATATTTCTGAACACGCATATAACCATCTACAGCAAAAAACTGAAATTCCAGGTAGTGCAATTCACCGCTCATACGGTGGTCAGTCGTTCTACCAGATTGCGCTTGACAACGAGTTACCTTTCCAGGAAAGAAAGCGCTTTCTCTACCACAAAGCCCTGATTCAAGGAGATTTTCAACCCTGCTTTTATTGTGGTGATAGAAAACACCAGCCTATCAAGTGTCCATCAAAAAATATTCCTGAAACAACAAATGCTCTTAATCAATTGGGATACCTCTCCATGGATGAGCTGAATAATATTTTCTATCGTCATATTCTGGAGGAGAATGGAGACAAGGAGACGGAGCAAAGCGTTCATCTCATGACAGAGGGTTCTCTTGGCCTCCCAGCAAGCGGCTTTTTTGAACTAAAAAGAATTTTTCAGCTACGGTTCTTCAGATCTTTCTGGAATACCACAAACGAGGAATGGAATAAGGTACGGAAAAACAGAAACCAGAGTGAGGGCGGCCTCATATGGTTGGCACAGGATTCGCTGCGTGTCTCAGAATTAACAAAGGCCGAGTCTTTGCTCTCAAGCGCCATGGACAAACACCCCCTCGACTATAGAGTCTATGTTGCATCTGGTTTTTTACACATTGAAAAAAACGATCTTTCCAAAGCAGAGTATTATTTTTCAGAGGCCTGCGCTCTTGCAAAAACAAATGTGCAAAAGGCGTTTACCCTTCTTCTTCTCTCAAGATTATTTTGGCTTGTCGGCAACGTTGATAAGGCTTATGAAAAAATTCAACGGATTCTTTCTCTGAACGTAGACTCTATTGACGCTATGTATCAAGATATTGTGTTTAAATTTCATCAAGACAAAGAGAAATTAGCCTGTCAGCGTCTATCAAAACTTATTCAGGAAGACAGGGAGTATTTCGTTGTAGCCATGATCGATCCAGACCTCGTTCCATTCAGTCATAGTATTGGAGATACCCTGGGAATCATTCTTGATCGGGCCAGGAAAGATGCACAATCTGCAATTTCAGATGCAGATAACGAGTATACCCTCTCAAAGGTGGTCCTCGGAAAGAACGACATAAATGATATACAGCTCCTACGCGCCAAGATTGATCAATTATTAAAAAAAGATGGTTATTTCGGTTACCTCGATATCATTGATTACAGCAATTCAATTATTTCAACATGCAGAAAGAGCACAATACATAGAAGAAGGGAGATATGGGGAATATTCCGAGAGCTGAACAAACGCCTCGAAAAAAATACGAGGTTTGTTGAGTCATATCCGTATAGGAGCATGGTACATTCATACCGGCAACAGTTAGCTCATGCCAGCGAGAAAATTCGTTATGTTCAGAACATTGGCCCTGCTCTTTCCCAAGAGCAACTTGTGGCAAGCCACAACCTTTACGAGGAACTAACGAGAGAATGGGGCAGTCTTGAATCAAAGCTTAGGGGGTTACAGTATTTTCTACAATTTTGTAAAGGGTCTCTCCGCTTTCTCAGATGGAGCGGTATATCAATGGCCATTGTCTGGTTTCTGGACCTCTGCCTTTTCCCACTGATTATCTACTATCTGAATGCTTTTTTGTCAGGCTTTGATATTTCAACAATCCCGAACGTCTGGTTCTACCAGAAAAATTTTCTGCTCTTTGGGAGCCTTGTGGGAATTGGTATTGCGCTTGTGATAACGATCAAAAACTTCTTCAAAAAGCAAAAAACAACCTCGTCGTAAGCATGTGTTTTATACCTCTTGCCTATCGCCTCTTACCTCTCGCCTGCTTCATCTCAAACTTTAAACATTCAACGCCCGATGATTTGTAGACCACTATGGATGGCATTTCTATGCTCTTAAAACCCATTGCCCTGCATCCCTTTGGATAGTGCTTATCCCAGGTTATATAGAAATGAACGCACTTTCCGCATTCAATGGTTTTTTTGTTTGTTTCTTTCTCCATAAGATATAAGGAAATATAGCACACCTGTCTTTTGATTTTCATTCATCGTTTTAACATACGTGATGTAAGGTCATTATAATTCTGGTATAATAGCGTCAAAATGATAAACAACAGTGGTGAATGATATGGACTCAAACACTCTTGCAGAACTGCTTCTCGTTTCGCTATACGATCTTGCCGAAGAGCAGCCTCACAGCTTCTTCTTTTTTCAACTTGATGAAATTGGATCACGGCTGGGAGCAACGGACATGGGACAAATTATCACGGCAGCTCAAATTCTAGAATCCAGAGGGCATGCCATGCTTTCTGCCGGTCCCTGGTCTGCGTTGAGCGCAATGATCAGCGGAGACGGGATTTCATTTGTGGAGAAAGGAGGGGAAACCGGTATAATCAAAGCATATCGGGGTAACCCCCAAGAGATTATAGATTTAGTCAGCAAAGAAGTCCAGGCTCCAATCCAGCCTGAACCGAAGTTTTTCCAGGAAGCCCAATCTGAAAAACCACAGGATTCATCATTGGACGAGATGATGCAAACAATTTTTTCCAGAATTGGTTCTGTCCTGATCAATGACTCCACAATAACGCCCTCGGCCCGTGAAGACGCAATAAAGGATCTTGAAAGCCTGAAGATCCAACTGTCGAGGAACTCTCGAAACTGGCGTCTTATCGAAATGCTTTTGGATGCCCTTGCTGAAATACCATCGCTTCTGTCTGATCTCAAAGACCTTGCGCTCGTTCTGAAAAAACTTGAATGATTTGCGAATCACGCTATGTATCTAATCACCGTGAGAAAAAAACTTTTAGGAGGAATCTATGTCGCTTAAACTGGATCATATTGGCTTTGTTGTAGAGAATATAAGTAAATTTAAAGAACTGTTTAGCACGGTGGGCATTGATGTTGGCACAAAAGCCATAGTCAACCCACTACAAAAGGTTTCTGCATCCTTTGTTAACGTTGGTGAGAAGGACGACATCTACATCGAACTCCTGGAGCCTGTTTCGGATGATTCGCCAATAAGCAAATTTCTGCAGAATAGAGGTGGTGGTTTACATCATCTTTGCTTCCAGGTTGATGATATCGAAAAAACAGCCCGGGAACTTAATGCAAAAGGTTTTCGGATGGTAGTATCACCGGAGGACTGTACAGCGTATGACATAAATCTCAGCAGAAAGTGCCAAGATTCAACAAAGATTGCTTTTTTTATTATCTCCAAAGGGGTTCTCATAGAATTGATAGAAAAAGGCAGATAATAGCGGCAGCAGCAGGCAAACGGAAAATCGCCCATATATAAAATAATGCGCTCGTTTACAGCTAATTCTGTCAATGATGCCACGTGAATTCTCATTATGAAACCGAAGAGGTAAAAAAACATTAACGAACGCAGAACGCCGAACACCAAACGATCACAACAACTATCCTACCTGAGCATCTTTACATCCAGGCGAATGGCGGCAATGCTTCTCCTGGGATTTGCCTCGGGCCTGCCCCTTCCCCTTACAGGGGGAACTCTTCAAGCTTGGCTGACAGTTGCCGGAGTTGACCTTAAAACAATTGGCGTTTTTTCTCTCGTTGGATTGCCATACATTATCAAATTTGTCTGGGCACCGCTCATGGACCGATTTGTGCCAAAGTGGCTGGGGAGAAGACGTGGATGGATCCTTCCTATCCAACTCGTTTTACTGGTCGGCATAGGCTTTATGGGGTTCATACAGCCAGCATATGCACCCTTAATGCTTGGCGTTCTTGCATTCTTTGTTGCTTTTACCTCTGCCTCCCAGGATATTGTGATTGATGCATACAGAACCGATGTCCTTTATGAAAAAGAACGGGGTATTGGGGCTGCAACCTTTGTACTGGGATACCGCATTGCTATGCTCATAGCAGGTGCTCTCGCACTCATCGTATCTGATCACATCGGGTGGCAGAAAACCTATCTTGCTATGGCAATAATCATGATTGTGGGCATTTTCGGAACTTTTACGGGACCGGAGCCCGCAGGGAATATTTCTGCTCCAAAAAACCTTAAAGAAGCGGTATGGGGACCGCTTCAGGATTTTATGACTCATCCCTTTGCCCTGTCCATGGTTCTTCTGATTGTTTTATATAAACTAGGGGATGCTTATGCGGGAACAATGACAACTACTTTCTTACTGCGGGGTGCCGGTTTCTCCGCAACAGAAGTGGGCACCATTAACAAGGGGATGGGTCTTATAGCAACAATTGTTGGAGCCATGTTTGGCGGCACACTCATGGTAAAGCTTGGTCTTTTTCGTTCCCTCATGTTGTTTGGGTTTTTTCAGATGATATCGAACCTCTCCTTCATGGTTCTTGCCTGGCTGGGGAAAAGTTACGGGGTCATGATCTTTGCAATAGCCTTTGAAAACCTCTGTGGCGGAATGGGCACTTCGGCTTTCGTGGCCTTTCTCATGGCTTTATGCAACAAAAAATATAGTGCGACCCAATTTGCTCTTCTCTCGTCCTTATCCGCATTTGGGCGTGTTTTAATATCCCCGAGCTCTGGTTATGTTATCACTTTAACTGGCTGGGTGACTTTTTTCTTTATTACAACGTTGACCGCTCTTCCCGGCCTTTGGTTACTCTGGAAGCTGAGAAATGTAATTGACAGCCTGAAACAGGAGTAGCCCGCTGTCAGCTCATAGCTGTAAGTTTATAGCAACAATAGCTCTTAATTCTTCTCACTTCTCACTTTTTACTTTTTATTCGTTATTTCCACTCTTTTTGGTCTCAAAACAAGAAATCCGGGGCTGTCAGCCGCATAGGCCTTAAACTCTTGGTCGACAACCTTCCGAAATTCAGGAAGAGAGGAGGCATGGCGAAGATATGCTGTGTTTTTGCTCTTGATGATAATTCCGACATGGGTAACATCCAGGCCTGGATTATCAGTGTAGATTCCAATATAGTCACCTGCTTTCAGTTTTTGCACAACTGTCTCATTGAGGGCACTCGCAGGAATATAGCATATTATGCGCTCAACAGGGGCTATACCAGGAAGGTACAGGGTTCCATTTTCTTTTTTATTTAGAATCTTTCTGGCTGTCTGCGTATGAGTTCCACCTATCTTTTTTGTTACATCTTCTATACGGTCTTTGCCGTGGGCAGTCCAATCGGAGAAAAAATGATTTCTATGATCAAAAGCGATAATGTCTGACCTGTAACGAACGTGCGTGAGATTTTTTTTGAATGCGGGAAAGGAATTTGAAAGACGTAACGCTTCCACGTAATCTATAAAGGTAAAGCAATCCATCCCTGAGAGATTCACGACAAACATTTCGTTTGTTTTTTTACTTCCGATAAGCGTATCTTCGGTATATTGTGTTCCAAGGAACTGTCGAGAGATAAAATCAATTTTTCTCCCTGTTTGATTGATTTGATAGGCTTTCCTAACGACAGTTTCAAGATAACCCAGGTCCCATTTACCGAGATTAATCTCTTCTTTCATGTCCTTTGATCTCATTTTTCCAATCGTAATTGCAAATGTAGTATATCTATATAACGTTTACAATGGAAAACCTTCTTTTTAGTCCATGAATTTTTTGTTATTATGGCACTATGAGACTTATTGATATACATACCCACGGCCTTGGCGGTTTTGATACATACACGGCGAACCCTGATGACATCCTGAAGATGGCTGAGTTGCATGGCAATCATGGCATTACGGATATCATCCCTACTATCTATCCCGGCCCTATCGCAACAATGAAAAAAAATATGGCAGCTGTAAAGATAGCAATGGAAAAGCAGCGGTTGGTTCTTGGTGATCAGCAATCAGCAAAAACAAAATTAAAAACTCATAATTCAAAGTTCGCCAGAATCGGGGGAATTCATCTTGAGGGACCTTTTCTCAACCCGTTGAAATCAGGTGCGCTTGATGGGAAAACCTTTCAGGAGCCATCTGAAAAAACATGGAAAAGCCTGATTGAAGGATTTGAAGATATTGTCCGGATTGTGACTATTGCACCGGAATTGAAAGATGCAAAAAGGCTTATCAGGCTGATGTCAAATATGGGAATTACTGTATCTCTGGGACATTCGGATGCCACGTATGAAGAGACAGAAAAGGCGTTTCATTCTGGTGCAAAAGGTATTACACACCTTTTTAATGCCATGAGAGCCTTTCATCATAGAGAGCCTGGTATTGCAGGTTTCGGCCTCATGAATCAGAATATATACCTTGAGGTAATCGCAGATCCCTTTCACCTGAGCAATGAGGCGCTTGAGTTTGTCTTCGAGGTAAAAAATCCGGAAAAAATAATAATTATTTCTGACTCGATCAAGGGCACAGAAATCGCAACAAAACATCATGCCCTTCTGGACGATGTCGGAACACTTCAGGGCGGAAGCATGACCATCATTGAATCAGCAAAGAGACTTATAAGACTTGGCTTCGATAAAGGCAAGATTATGGACTGTATTGGCGCCAATGCATGGTCTTATCTCCTACAGAAGGATGAGGCTTCAACCGTTTCGATCGCTGAAACGGCCAAAACAACCGGAGAACCGGTTATACACTGACTAATGCGGTTGATTCCATGTTTTGCCTCTGTTTTGGTCTTCCTATTGAAAATATCGATTTCTCATCTTAAAATTATGGAAAATTCACGAAACGGAGGTCGAATTTATGAACAGACTGATAATGTATATCGTAGGAATCATATTCTTTATGCTCCCTCTTGTATCCGTCTGCAATGCCCAGAAGCAAACGGTGCAGGAAGTGGATGGCAAAACGCTTTTTGAGAAGAAGTGCGGCTCATGTCATGGCATAAAAAAAGCTACGGGTCAGAAAAAAAATCAGACCGAATGGACTGACACTGTGATGCGTATGAAGAATAAAAATGGCGCACCCGTCAATGACAATGAAGCAAGGTCAATCATTGAACATCTCGCAAAAAATTATGGGAAGTAAAAATGCCCTCTGCAAGTTACCCCGGAAGCAGCACTCTGATAAAGGTCACTATCATCCATCGAAAAAAAGCAATGAGGGGGTTGAGAGCGCCAAGCCAGAGCAAGCCAATAATGATGAAAAAACCATATGGTTCAAGTCTGGTTAAGGAATATTGGAAACTTCTTGACGAAAAGCCCATGAGAATCTTTGATCCATCGAGTGGAGGGATGGGTATAAGGTTAAAGGCGGCTAGCATAATGTTAATTTGGGCAAAGTAGTAAAGAAGTGTATTCAAAGATTCAATGTGCAATCGAGACAAGAGTTGAAGGAGAAAAAGAGCAAGAAATGCAAGTATTATATTTGCTGTAATCCCTGCCGCCGATACAAAGATAAGTCCTTTTCGGAAATCCCTTAACCTGCTGAAATTTACAGGGACAGGCTTTGCCCACCCAAAGCCAAATACAAATAACATTATGGTACCAATAGGATCGAGGTGTTTGATAGGGTTAAGGCTCAGCCTTCCTAACCATCGTGCCGTTGAGTCACCCATCTTCTCCGCCACCCAGCCATGTGCTAATTCATGTATAATTATGGAGTAAAGCAGCGGAATTGCTACAAGGACAAATGTTAACGGATCTTTGAATAATAGATTGATAAGCCCCATATCGTCGCCTTAGTATCACATATGATTCAAGTTATTTTCAACCAAATTTGACTCGAACCTTTGCATTAGCCTTATTCTGCCCTGAATGTGCTCCTTGCTTCCAATAGCTGTGAGCTTTCTGCGCCCCCATGCTTTTCCAATCGCCTATCGCCCATATCCTACGGCCTGTGGCCTGCTTTACCCTGTTTTTTCTCTCCTTGACTTGGCCCTTTTTTTACAATAATATATGCAAAATTTTTCGAGAGGTGCTAATGAATAAAAGTATTCTTTCTTCTTTTACTTTGATTATTTTCCTTTTTGGAATATTGTCTCTTGCCGGACTTGTTTTCGCCGACAAACAGCCCTCCGATCCAATCGTGATTAAAAATGAAGGGGCTAAGCTTCCGCCTGTCAACTTCTCCCATAAGACCCACGTAGAAAAACACAAGCTGGAATGTGTGAAGTGTCATCACAAAGACACTAACCCAAAAGAACCTGAGGGCTGCGTGAAGTGCCACCTTATTTCAGAGGTGAAGGATACGGCGCCGATCGCCAAAGACGCTTATCACAAACAATGTCAGACCTGCCACAAGGAGAGTTCGGCAAAGGGAGTGAAAGCGCCAACAGCCTGTAATGAATGCCACAAAAAATAAGCCAGCTGAGCAGGTTACCCCTTCAGGAAAAGGCTTATTTCAATCGTTACAGGATTTTCTTGCTTCGATAAAGTTTTCAATAATTCTTCTCTCCTGCATTGCTTTTGGCTCAATCCTTGGCACTGTTATAAAACAGGGGGCAGGGCAGGATGAATATCTTTCCCTATATTCTGAGGGCACATACCGGGCAATAACCTTACTGGGCCTGAATGATGTCTATCATTCTCCTTGGTTCATCGCTTTGCTGTTCCTCTTTGCTATTAATCTAACCCTATGCACCCTAAGAAGATTCATGCCTCTTTTTAGAGGGGATAAGAAAGTTTCCGTTCCTGAAGAGAGCGCTATGATGGGTATGTCAATGAATTTTCGCACCAACGCAAACGTGGATGATACAAGTATTTCTCTCATATTAAAAGGGTATCGAAGGGTCTACTCAGGCGTTGAAGGAAAGGTCTTCCAAAAAGGTGCTCTGTCTAAATACGGAGTATTGCTTATCCATACAAGCATCATGCTTATTCTCATAGGCGGTTTCGTGGGGCTGGTGGCTGGATTTAAAGGTTTTATGATTTTACAAAAAGGAGATATGAAAAACACAATCACCATCGCAGGCGAAAGGCCTCATGAAAAACCGCTGGGCTTTGCTTTAAGATGCAAAGAATTCCAGGTCAGTTTCTACCCCAACGGGGCGCCAAAGGATTATGTAAGCACCGTTGAAGTCATCGAGGATGACAAGACTATACTTGAAAAACAGATACGCGTAAACAAACCTTTAAGCTACAAGGGAATACATATATACCAGGCAAGCTATGGAAGCACCCCATCCTTCTCCTTCAAAATAGGGAATGACCGTGTTACCCTAAAAGAGAAGGAGGCATACCGAAAGGACAATATTGTTTTGATGCCCGTCCGGTTTGAAATGAATATTCATAATTTCGGTCCTGGGGTTATGGTCGCCTATCTCGATCAAGGAGAGCCGCGTACGGTGTGGTTTCTGAAAAATATTGAGCGGTTTAATGAAAAAAATATACAGGGCATGCCTGTCCGCTTCGTGGATGTTCAGGAAAATCTTTATACAGGGCTTTCAGTATCAAAAGACCCTGGCATATGGATTGTTTGGGCTGGATTCGCTTTCATCCTCTATGGGCTCTATATCAACTTTTTTCTGTATTATCGAAGAATCTATATTCGAAATTGCGCTGGCGGACAAATTGTAGCAGGAGTTGCCATGAAGAATAAAGAGGCTTTCAAACAAGAATTTGAGGATTTGAGGAGAAAGTTCGATGGCATTTCATCATAAAATATTAGGCATCGTAACACTTCTCTATCTCTGCCTTTTCTTACTACACATTATTTATTTTGCTGTAAAAAAAGAAAAGATCATAACCTTCATATGGATACTTCTCTATGGAACTCTTGGCCTTCACACGGTTGGGCTTATACTTCGCTGGATAGAATCATATCAGCATGGCATAGGGCATGCCCCTTTATCAAACTTCTATGAATCTCTGGTCTTTTATTCCTGGTGTATTAGCCTCATTCTTATTGCCATGAAACAAAAGCTAAAATATCCTGTCATAACCTTATGTTGTACGCTCATCTCACTCTTTCTCATGGGTTACGCATCCATCTCGCCAGCTGTTGACAGGAATATCCAACCTCTTGTGCCTGCCCTCCAGAGCAATTGGCTCCACATCCATGTCCTTACGTGTTTTCTTGCCTATGCTTCGTTTGCAGTCTCCTTTGTGTGCGGATTTCTTTATATGTTTACCTGGAAGGGTATTATCCCTCCCAGGGATACTCTTGACGAAATCAATTATCGTAGTGTCATCGTTGGTTTTCCCATGTTAAGTGCCGGCATTTTTACTGGTGCCGTTTGGGCTCACTATGCCTGGGGTTCGTATTGGAGTTGGGACCCTAAGGAAACATGGTCACTCATCACGTGGATAGTTTATGCTGTTTTTCTCCATGCACGACTTGTGAGGGGGTGGAAAGGGAAAAAAATTGCTGTTCTTTCGATTATTGGTTTTGTAAGTGTTATTTTTACTTATTTTGGTGTAAACTTTATACTTTCAGGATTACATAGTTACGCTACATAAGGCAAAAAATAAACTGCCGGAGGATGGAGTAAAAAAGTCTTAACGCCATGAAAAAACAAAAACCCAAAAGTCTTATTTTAGTTGGAAATGGAATTAATTGCGAGTATGAAACCGCCCACGCCCATAGGCTCGTGGGTTTTGAACCTGATTTCATCCATATAAACACACTTGTTGAGAACCTTGACAAAATAAAGAGGTATACATTTATCACCTTGCCGGGAGGTTTCCTTGACGGTGACGACCTGGGTTCTGCAAAAGCCCAAGCGGTTCGTTGGAAATACAAGAAAATCAACAAATCAGGAAAAACATTTATCGATGCACTGATTTCATTTGTTGGAGACAGGAAGATCATCCTTGGTATATGCAATGGTTTTCAACTGCTCGTTAAGACGGGTTTGCTTCCGGGTCTTGACAGTAACTACTCTTCTCAAAAGGTAACCCTTACGTTCAATGACACAGGGAGATTTGAGGATAGGTGGGTTTATCTGAAAAGCAATACATTTTCTCATTGCATTTTTACTAAGGATATTCATACAATTTATCTTCCGGTGAGACATGGAGAAGGAAAACTTGTTGTGGATACAAAGAAAACACTTGAAAGAATAAAACGGGATGGACACATTGTTATGCAATATGCCGACGACTCTGGGAATGTTACCTCCCAGTATCCTTTCAATCCGAACGGCTCCATAGAGTCAATAGCTGGATTATGCGATAGCACGGGAAGGATTTTTGGACTTATGCCTCATCCTGAAGCCTTTGTCCATAAGATGCAACATCCAAGATGGACGCGGGAAGCGTTATCGGAAGAAGGAGACGGCTTAATGATATTCAAAAATGCTTACAAATATGTGACAGAAAACTTATAGGAGGGATATTTCATGAACAAGATGGATGTCATCAATAAACTCGGAGAAGATCTCAAACTCAATCAAAAAATTGCAAAAATTGCTGTCGATACCATTATTGACACGATAAAAAACGCTATTATCAAAGGGGAGAGAGTTGAAATTCGTGGCTTTGGCAGCTTCTCACTCAGAAACTACAAGTCGTATACCGGAAGAAATCCTAAAAGCGGAGAAGTGGTACATGTAGAACCGAAAAGGCTTCCCTATTTTAAGGTCGGCAAAGAACTGAAAGACATGATATGGAAACCGTAAAGGATAGAAGTTGAAAAACTAAGAAGCTGAAAAGGTGAGTTGACAATCTTGCCTCACTTTTTCAGCTTCTTGTTCTTTTAGATTTTCATCTCGCAATCTTTATAGCTCTCCCCATAAAGGCCTTAAAATTTGCTTAACCTTTTCAGTGAGTTCCTTGATTTCGTTTGATGGGTTTATCTTCTTGTCAGGTGTGAACATGGGGGTTCCTCTCAATTCCATTGTTACAGCTTTAACAGACGTGGTAAGACCATTCAGATCATACCCCCCTTCAAGCGTACAGAGTACCCTGCCATTGCAATGCTTGTCGGCAATTTCCAGAAGAATCCTTGTCATGGTAGCGAAACCACCCTCTGTCACTGCCATACCACCTAAGGGATCATTATAGTATGAATCAAATCCTGCAGAGACAAGGACTGCCTCAGGCTTATATTGGTCTGTTATAGGGATTAAAACCTCCCTGAATGCGTACTCATAGTCATCATCGCCCATGCCATAAGACAACGGGATGTTAATGGTATATCCCTTGCCGTTGCCTTCCCCTGTCTCATTATACCATCCAGTTCCAGGATAGTATGGATATTGATGCGTTGAAAAGTAGAGGATTGATGAGTCTTCATAAAAGCTATGCTGGGTACCGTTTCCATGATGAAGATCAAAATCTACAATAACAATCCTTTTCAACCCATATTTTTTCTCCAAGTACCTGGCGCCAATAGCAATATTATTGAAAAGGCAAAACCCCATTGCCTTGTTTCTCTCTGCGTGATGTCCCGGAGGCCTTACCAGGGCAAAACCGTTCCGTACCTCACCGGCAAAGAGCATGTCGGCGAGTTGAAGTACGCCGCCTGCGGCCAGGCACGCTGCTTCGTATGACCTGGGCGATGTAACAGTGTCAGGATCGAGTCTTCTCTGCATCTTTCCTTCAGTTGCTGCGATCGAGTCTATATATGCATGATCATGGATGAGAGCAATTTCATCGTGTGTTGCAGCCCTGGGAGAAGCATAGGTAATGCCTTCTTTGTCGATACCATTTAACATAGTATAAATGTATTTTAACCGGTTCGGATTCTCAGGGTGATAATCATCCGTTATGTGTTCTAAAAAGATCTCGTCCCTTACTATTCCAACATTCATGGTGTCCTCCTTTGCATGAATGATATTACCTTTTCCATGAAAAATCAAGAAAAGCAGGTGGCAACAGATAGGCCGTGGAGAATAAGTTTAGGGTTAGAATTGTGCGGGCTACACGAACACCAGGAAAAAGGCTGGATTTTATCTAAGGCTACCTTAGTCATAATTTGGCTAATACTGTTTTAATTGAAGATTAACGTGAAAAACTTAAAAGACAAAGATTGAGCCTGTAAAAAACAGTAAAGTATTTAAATAAACTTCTCATCCGACGATAATAATGAAAGACCTTCTGAAAGGTGAAAAATGCATAAGAATGTGAAAAGCAAGTTTAAGTTGCAGTATCCACTGAGAAGGGAGTTGTTTTAGAACAGAATTGCTTAATAAATGGCACAAGAATGGTATCGATAATAAGTAACTTTTCTTTCTCACACATACAACGCAATAATTTAAAGGTGATATTGGTATGCCGCTCCGTTTAGGTGACCTCCTTGTAAAAATGTCCCGCATCACCGAGCAACAGCTCATTGAAGCACTGAAAGTTCAGAAGAACGAAGGCGGCAAGCTCGGGGAAATCATTATAAAAATGAATTTCATCACTGAAAAGGGCATTCTTGAAGCTCTTTCGGACCAGTTTGGTATACCGCAGATCAATCTTGACCAGACAGAGATAGATCCTGATGTCATTCCGCTTATCCCGTTAAACACGATTCGTCGTTTTCATATAATGCCGATACGCAAGATGAATAACATGCTCACCATAGCCATATCGGACCCTACAAAAGCTTTTGATCTCAAGGAAATTAAACTCCTCACCGGCTTGGACATCGAACCGCTCCTTGCATCTGAAAATGCTATTGCAAAGGCAATAGAAACCCATTACGAGACCAACCACGCTGCTGAGCTGAGAAAATTCATGGATGGAATGGGGTTAGGGGGTGATGCATCGCTGGAGATTGTTGAGGAAGAAGAAAAGGGAGATGTCACCAAGCTCGAGTCTGACGCCAAACTTCCCCCGGTTGTCCAGATCGTGAACCATATTTTCACCGAAGCAATTTCGAAGGGAGCGAGTGATATCCACATCGAACCATACGAAGACAGAGCCAGGGTCCGTTACCGAATTGATGGACTCCTCTATGAAGCTCTTACATTACCCCTGAAATATAAAGATGGTGTTATCTCAAGGGTCAAAGTGCTTACAAAGATGGATATCGCTGAAAAGCGTCTGCCCCAAGATGGCAGAATAAAGATTCAGATGAAGCTTGCAGGAAGGATGAAGAACCTCGATATCCGTGTCTCAACTACGCCAACGATTTTTGGTGAAAAAGTTGTTATGCGGCTTCTCGATAGAGAAGGTTTAATGCTCGACATGGCAAAGCTTGGATTTGAAGCGGAAAGCCTCAGGAAGTTTGAAGAGGCTATCTTCAAACCGTGGGGGATGATCCTTGTAACTGGCCCCACCGGATCTGGTAAGACCAACACCCTTTATAGTGCTATCGGCCGAATCAATTCACCCGATACAAATATTATGACCGTAGAAGATCCGGTAGAATTCAACCTCGGTGGGATCAATCAGGTGCAGGTCCATGAGTCCATTGACCTCACGTTCTCCTCGGTTCTCAGGTCATTTTTGCGTCAGGATCCTAATATTATTCTTGTCGGTGAAATCCGTGACAATGAAACGGCCGATATAGCGGTGAAGGCATCTCTGACAGGCCACCTTGTATTGTCTACACTCCACACAAACGATGCCCCTTCGACGATTATCCGTCTTATAGATATGGGTATCGATTCTTATCTCGTCGCTACCTCTGTTATTCTCATTGCAGCCCAACGTCTTGTTCGCCGCATCTGCCCTGCCTGCAAAGAAGAGATAAGTATTCCCCCTAAAGCCCTTCTTAATATAGGCTTCTCAGAGGAAGACGCAGCTACCGTGAAGATTTTTAAGGGAAAGGGGTGTCCAAAATGCAACAACACGGGCTATAAAGGCCGAGTTGGGCTTTTTGAGGTCATGCAGATCACTCCCGCGGTGCGAGACATGATCCTTTCAGATGCAAGCGTTTCAGAGATCAGGAAACAGTGTATCGAAGAGGGAATGCTTACCCTTCGTCAGAGCGGCCTCGCAAAGATTCGTAACGGTGTAACCACGATCGAAGAAGTTATCAGAGAAACGTTCTAATAAAGACAGGCTATAGGTGATGGGCAATGGGCAGAACGATTTAATCAACGCCCAATTTTTTATTTGATCCTGGCATTCCTAATACCTATTGGCTCGTGCTTATTGCCTGTAGCCTGATTACGTTGTTGCTAATTCCTCATTGAGGATATCGGTAATGAACATGTGGCCAGGCGCGTGGGTAATGCATATGTCGGGTTTGACTGCCATCGCTGCCGCTTGAGGGGTCACACCACAGGCCCAGAAGACAGGGACCTCCCCTTTTTTTATTGTTACTGAATCACCAAAATCAGGTGTTTCAAGATTCCTGATTCCGATGGTCTTCGGATCGCCTATATGTATGGGACCTCCGTGAACAGATGCATACCGTGATGTTATCTGAACTGCCTTTACAACTTTTGTCGGCAGGATGGGCCTCATGGTAACCACCATAGGTCCGTGAAAGATACCCGATCTCCTGCATTGAATGTTCGTCACATACATGGGCACATTTTTTTCTTCTTCAATATGGCGGATAGGTATACCGGATCTTATCATGGCCTCTTCAAAAGAAAGGCTGCACCCGAGAAAGAAAGTAACAAAATCTTTTCGCCAAAACTCTTCCACGCTTGTGACAGATGCTTTCAATGTCCCCTTCACGTAGATGTTATAACGTGGGGCATCCATTCTCACATCTGCCTCAGATGCAAGGAAATCAGGTTGGAAATCTCCAGGTTCAAGAACTTCAAGAACCGGGCATGGTCTTGGGTTTCTCTGACAAAAAAGAAAAAAATCAAAAGCATACTTCTTCGGGAGAATGACGAGGTTTGCCTGGGCATAGCCCAGGGCAATCCCTGTTGTCGGTTTATCCCACCTGCCTTTACGTATAATCGCCCTGACCTCATCAGGTTTCATCGACTTGATATTAGTATTTACTGCCATATGAATGCCTCATTTTTTTATCTTCTCGCTATCGGTTTCTTTAAAGCCCGAGAAATGCCTTTTTTATAGACTCAGTATTGAGGAGTTCCCTGCCGGTACCCTCCAGGATCGTTCTGCCCGTTTGAAGAACATATCCCCGATCTGCAAGCTCAAGCGACTCGAACACATTCTGCTCCACGAGCAGGATTGTCATACCAAGGGTCCTCAGTTTGGCAACCGCCTCAAGCATCTCATCCACAAGTTTTGGCATAAGGCCTAATGAAGGCTCATCGAGCATGAGGAGTTTTGGATTGGACATAAGACCCCTTCCTATAGCCAGCATCTGCTGTTCGCCCCCACTTAATGTTCTACTAGGTTGTTGTCTCCGTTCCTTCAATCGGGGGAAAAGGTCATAAATAAAATCAAGGTTTTTGCTGACAACCGTTTCATCCTTAAGGATATAGGCACCAAGCTTGAGGTTTTCCTCCACAGACAAAGGTCCGAAGATAAGACGCGCTTCAGGGATATAGGTAATTCCAAGCCTCACAATATCAGGCGTGGAGAGACGGCTTATCAAGGCATTTTCAAATGTGATGGAACCTTTTGTTGGATGAAGGGCGCCGGCGATAGTTTTCAATAAGGTACTCTTGCCGGCCCCGTTTGAGCCTACCACTGCCACAAGCTCGCCCTGTTTTACTTCCAGGGATGCATTGTGGATTACAGGGATCCCGCTGTACCGTACCTCAATCTCAGTGATTTTTAGCATACTTCTCCCCAAGATATGCCTTGATCACATTCTCATCCTTCACAATATCTCCCGGCAATCCTTCTGCAATCTTTACGCCTCCATCAAGGACAATGACCCTTTGGGAGACTGCCATGACCATTTCCATAATGTGCTCGATGAGAAAAAGGGTGATCTTTTTCTCCGTGTTTACTCGTTTGAGAAGCACCACCATCTCGTCTGTTTCGGTGTGATTGAGACCCGAGGCAACCTCATCGAGCATGAGTAACTTTGGTTTTGTGGCCAAAGCCCGCGCCATACCAACTTTTCTTTGCATGGCAATGGGAAGCTCGTTAATGTACTTCTCGCTCATCCCTTCCATACCCAAAAAGCCGAGTATTTCAAGGGCATTTTCTCTTGCCTGATGCCGACTGTTTGTCCTGCAGAAAGCTCCAACCATGACATTTTCAACAACCGTCATGCCTGTTGTCACTTTCATGATCTGGAAGGTCCTGCCGATGCCTGCCCGACTCGTCTGAAAAGGCTTAAGTCCTGTAATATCATTTCCCTTAAAGGCAACCCTGCCTGAATCCGGGCTATAATATCCAACAATGCAATTAAAGAGGGTTGTCTTACCGGCCCCGTTGGGTCCAATGAGCCCGATAATCTCGCCTTCCTCAATCTGAAACGAAACATTACTGTTCGCAACAAGCCCTCCGAAATCTTTTACAATGTCTTTCACTTCAAGAAAAGCCACGTTATTTGCCCTTCCCTCTGAACTGCTGTATAATTCCCCATATACCGCGGGGCTGATAGGCTGCTACAAACATGATGAGCGCTGAGTAGATCATAAAGTCGACGCCAATCAATCCTTTATGGCCACCAAGCCAGCTTCCCAGAAATCTGTCGAGCGGAACAAGAAAAGCTGCTCCTATGATAGGACCCCACAAAGAGGCAGCCCCTCCAAGCATGGCCATGAGGGCAATCTTAATTGAGAGGTCAAGGTCCATAACCGACACAGGATCAATATACAGGTTGTAGACGGCCATAAACCCTCCTCCCACTGCAACGAATGCAGAGGCAATGGAGTATGCTTTAATCTTGCACCATCGAATATCTATGCCAAGACTCTCGGCGGCTTCCTCATCATCTTTTATCATGCGCAATTGATAACCAAGCTTAGACTTTCGAAACCAGTTCATATAGAAAAGCGCGATATAGAAAAGAACCATGATGAAATAATAATAGTAGGTGTCAGATTTGAACTGCATATAAAGAAAATCGGGGTGCTCATGTATGGGAAGTTCAATACCCTTTGCTGCTCCTACCAATTTCCAGTTCGTGAAAATATCCTGGAGAACAAGGGAGGTACAGATGGTTGCAATGGCAAAGTAATGGCCTTTTAGTCTGAAAAGCGGATACCCGATAATAAACGAATATCCGATGGCAATGAGAACACCGATGGGCATAGAGATCCAGAAGGGAATACCCCACCAGACCATCAAAAGAGAAACCGTATAAGCGCCAATACCCACATATTGCGCCTTTCCCAGCTCTACCTGACCCCCGTAACCGCCAATTGTGTTCCACCCCATTCCAAAGAGGGAGAAGAGAAGGAATTGTATCATGACGGCCTTTACGAAAGAGCCCGCTCCAAGCCAGGGAAAACTTATGAGAAAAATAGAAAATATTACAAGACCTATTCGCTCTGCTTTCGAGAAATCACTGAAATCTAAGGCGTCCTTTAGTTTTTCCATCCGAATAATCCCTGGGGTCTGACAACAACGATGATAAAATAAGCAAGATATACGATGGTAAACTTAAAGTGTGGACCCAGAAAATCAGAACCAATGAGCTGACCAAAGACAGGGAACATCATTTCAAGAATGCCAACAACCAGGCCAGCGAAGAAAACCCCCTTGATGCTGCCAAAACCTCCCAAGGCAACACAGGCAAAGGCGATCATACAAAAAAGGAGGCCTACCGTGGGATACACATAGTAGAAGTTTATCAAAAGACCTCCAGCCACACCGACTGTTCCGCCGCCAATAGCCCATGCAAGGGCATTCATTTTGTCGGTCTTGATCCCCATGTAGGAAGCTGCTTCCTTATTGAGAGATGTTGCCTGGAGGGCCTTCCCTACTTTTGTTTTATTCAGAAAATAATAAACTGCAGCAAATGCAACAAGACTGAGAACGCCAGCCGCGAGCTTTGTTGCTTCAAAAATGAAAGGGCCGACTGAAAAACTTTTCCCTACGAGAATTCCTTTTTGAATGATCCGGTAATCGATTCCGAAGAGAAACTGGGCGAGGTAACGGAGAAAAAGCATTAAACCGAAGGTGCCGAAAAGTTGGGCGATAGCCGGTCCTCTGAGCAGATACTTTATAAACCAGTAATATGATGCCAGTCCAAGAAGAATCCCAACTAAACCGGATGCGGGGAGTGCAACGAGTGGATCCACACCAAGGAGAAGACTCGTAAAGTAAGCTGTGTACATGCCAAGCATTAGGAATTCACCGTGGGCAAAGTTGACAATGTCCATAACCCCAAAGATCACGTTAAGCCCCAAGGCCACAAGGGCAAAAAGAAGCCCCATCAAAATGCCCTGTAATAGTGCATCAATCAGTATTTCCATACGTACATCATCTCAGCTATACATCATTGTTATTGTTTGTTACGGGTTTCACGTTTTACGTCTCTTTCTCTTATTGTAAACCGAAACCTTTAACCTGAAACCCGTAAACGGTTTACTCTGGTTACTTCCATCCAGGGAAGGGATAGATGAAATTCGCCGTTGCAAGATCAAAGGGGTAGACGATCTCAAGGTCAATCTTGCCGTCTGCCGTCTTCTGATACTGACCGATTAAACCCCTGCCAAGGACATTCTGTCCTGTCGAGTCAAACTTTACACCTGCCCATGGCATAACCAGTTCATTCGAAGGTATGTTTATCTCGTTACAGGCCTTCTGAATAGCCTTGGGATCAACGCTACCAGCCTTGTTCAAAACAGCAGCCCATGTCTGGACACCCACAACCGATCTTGCTGTGGCACCCGTCAGGTCATCGCCATATTTTTTCTTGTACAATGCGTTCATCTGGCCCGCAACTTTTTTCACTTTTGTAATTTTTGCAATGAACACGGTCCGCGTAAGAATACCATTAATATCAGTGCCCAAGGTCTTGGCAAAATCAGCCATTTCAAACCCTGCATTTTGTCCCCAGAAGAAATGTGTCTGCGCCTTCATTCCCTTAAGCGTCCTTATCATGAGAAGCGAATCAGAAAGATAAGAAGCAAAGAGCATTCCATCCGGCTTGGCAGCAACCAAAGTTTTCGCCTCGGAGGTAAGGTCAGGCGAGTTTGCATTGTAGAGGATTCCTTTGACGATATTGAAGCCGTATTCTTTTGCGTAGCCCTCGATGGATTTTGCAACGCTTGAGCCCCATTCTGTGTTCTCGCAGGCATAGGCAAGATTCTTCAGTTTGTCCTTGGGAACAGCCGGCACACCTTTAACCTTACCTTCTGTAAGTCCTTTGAGGAGTTCGAAGAGATCCTTGTTGAAATAGTCATCGTGCGGGGTCGTTCTCCAGAACCATTTAAAGCCTCTCTTTGTGAGTTCAGGGGAGGTTGAAGAGTCATTGATCATGGGGATACCATACCTTTCAGCCACAGCGCTGACGGTCTTCGTGACTGAACTGTGATAGGCGCCCATTAACCCCGCGACTTTGTCATCAAGGATAAGACGTTTTGCAAGGTCCGCACCGCGATCAGGTTCGCCTCTGTGATCGACAAAAATAAGCTTGATTTTTGCTCCGCCAAGATTAGGAATCCCGCCCCACTGGGCCATTGGCAGATCTACACTTGGCGTCTTGTTGTTGATGATCTCAGCAGTAAGCTCAGCAGCCCTTTGGAGGTCTCGACCAATTGTTGCGGCTGCACCTGATAAGGGGTAAAGTACCCCTATCTTGATTTCCTTCTCTGCAGCAAAAAGGGTTGAGGTTAGCGTTACCATTGATAAGAACAATACAAAGAAAAAAAGAACCGGTTTTCTGTTCGTCGTCATCCTTCCCTCCTCAAAAATTTATTGTGTTAAAACTACACGAACTTATTACATAAATATAGTAAGAATTACTGTGGCAACGTCCGGTAAAACAGCTCTATTTTCTGTTTCCACAATCTTTCCGCTTCATCAATTCCAATCAGCTGAAAAAACACCTTGTCCTTGGGTTTTAGGTGTGCAAGACGATCTTGGTCAACCTTTGCAACCATTCCAAGTCGTGCGTATCCTCCAATAGTACGTTCATTGAGCATCAAAATCGGTAAACCGTCACCGGGGATCTGAATTGTCCCTGGCAAAATGCCTTCTGATATAATACTTTTGTCCATTCCCTTCCTAAAAAGAAGCGGCTTGCCTTCGAGCCTGATGCCTGTTCTGTTCGATTTTGACGAGACTATATACCACGAGTGTTCAGTTTTTTCAAACAGCCTATTTATGGTTTCAGGGGTAAAGTAGTGCGACTCGGGACCTTCGAGGACACGTAAAATATGGGGCGGTTCCATCTGCGGCACCGATTCTTCCGGTACAAATCTTTCTCCAATGACTTTAGGATCCTTGAGGACAATTCTGTCGCCTTTTATCAATGGTCTTCCTCTAAAACCACCGAATCTGCATTCAAGGTTCGTTGAATAGCTATCTATTACCTTGTCTACATTCATAAGGCCTGAAAAACCAACATAGTAGCGAAATCCCTCCAGTACTTCCTTCACCCGAAGAGTGCTTCCTTTACGTGCAGTAAATGATGCCCATGGTGTTATTTGTTTATCATCAATATAAGCTGTGACCTGGGCACCCGTTATTGCGCACGTCGTCTCACAGTTCAACCTCACGGTGAACTCATTCCCCATGACTTCAAGAGCCGGTGTATTGGTCTTATTGCCAGCAAGATAGTTGAGCAGATTATAAGCAAATTGATCCAGGGCAGCCGAACCGGGCACCCCTACATCGGCATGGTTATATCGTCCCCCATCAACAACTACCGAAAACCATGCAGGATTTATGACCTCTATCATACCGGGACAAACCTCACCAAGTCACCCATCTGGAGGAGACTATAGGGCTCTTCTTTAGAATTAAAAAGTTGCACGTTAGTTTTTCCGATGATTCTCCATCCTGCTGGAGACTCGAATGAATAAATGCCTGTTTGTAATTGGGCCAGCCCCACAGATCCTTCAGGAACCTTAAGGCGTGGCGTTTCAAGCCTGGGCGCGTATATTCTTCTGTCAACTGTTCCCATATAGGGGAATCCCGGGATAAAACCGACAGCAAACACAGTGTATATTGTCGAGGCATGTATCTCTATTACCTCTTCCTCATTCAGTCCCGAGTACGAACAGACAAACTCCATATCAGGGCCATATTCGCCACCATATTGAACAGGGATTTCATGCGACATTGGCTCAGGAACCCTGAATGAAGCAATTTCTTCTGATTTGTCAATAAGAAAGCAGATAAAGTCATCATATGACGTGCTTCGGCCGTTAAAATGGATAAGGCATGATCTGAAAGACGGAATTATGTCTATAATATCATCTTGTTGTAATGATTTCAGGTAGAGGTAGAATTTCCGGATTTCTTTACTGGTCTCAAGGTCGATGGTATTGCCAAAGAGTATCCTTACGCCATCTTCTCCGTACCTCGAGTAGTCCATATGAGTTACACTATCTTACAAAGTGGTTGTATTTCTATTCCCTCTCTGGCAAAAAAATCATGGATTATTTTTGCCGCCTCAATGCTTTCTGCATTGTCTCCATGGATACATAGGGTGTCAATATCCATCGCTATCCATTTTCCATGAATACTCGGGATACCCTTTTCTTTCACCATTGTGGTTGCTCTGCGCGCAATTTCTTCATGATCTTCGAGGACAGCATCTGTATGCTTGCGCGACAGAAGCTCCCCGTCATCGGTGTAATTCCTATCCGGAAAGGCTTCAAGGGCAAGCCTTATCCCTTGCTTCTTGCAGTTCTCTTTCAGTTTTGATGTTCTATGCGTTCCAAGGGTCAAGAATATTACATCGCCGAAAGCTCTTTGAATTGCCGATGCAAGAGAAATGGATAATCTCTCTTCGTTGACAAGATAATTATACAAGGCGCCATGAAGTTTAACGTGTTGAAGGGGCAAATCAAAATAATCAAGAAAACCCTTCAGGGCGCCAACCTGGTAGATTACGTAATGCAAAAGCTCTTGCTCGCTTATATCGATAAACCTACGCCCAAACCCAAGAAGATCAGGATAACCGGGGTGGGCGCCGATCATCACATTATATTTCCTGCAAAGTTCTACCGTCCTGGACATCACATCCGGATCAGACGCATGGAAACCGCATGCAATATTTGAAGATGAAATGTATTTAATTACTTCATGATCAACGCCTAACGCATACGCCCCAAATGACTCCCCCATGTCACAATTGACGTCGATGCGATAGTGCATATGTCTAATATAACAAAAAAAATATAACACCTCAAGTTTTCAAAAAATATCATATTTATCTATCATTATGGTTTACTATACTATGAGTTTATTCAGCCTTTTCTCTATAGGGTTTATTATGGGCTTAACGGGAGCCATGGCACCCGGACCTCTTCTTACAATCACAATCGGAGAATCTGCGAAACGTGGTGGCATTGTTGGACCCCTTGTGGTTCTCGGCCATGGCATTCTTGAGTTAGTTCTTCTTGCCCTTATTGTATTTGGTGTGGCTAATTTCTTGAACAATCCAATGGTATTTTCAATTATTGCCTTTTTGGGAGGCTTTGTACTCGTCTATATGGGGTACAATATTATGAGAAATTTAAGGAACTACAATCTTTCTACAATAAACGTCGGAGCAAAGCAGGGAATACACCCTGTAATAACCGGCATCGTAGTGAGCCTCTCCAACCCATACTGGTTTATCTGGTGGATAACCGTTGGCATGGGATATGTAATATTTGCACGCGATCTTGGCATGGCTGGTGTTCTCACCTTTTTTGCCGGCCATATCCTTTCTGATCTTGTATGGTATAGCTTTATCTCGTATGGTGTTCAGTTCGGAGGGAAATACTTAAACCTGAAGATTATAAAAAGCATCTTATTCGTATGCAGCTTTTTTCTCATTGTCTTCGGAGTTTTCTTTATTTTTAAAGGTTATAATTTTATTCGATAAGTCATTCCTTTATAATTCATAATTTTAATTTGACAAATAAATTATGTAAATATTATCCTTCCTTTGCTCACTAAAACAGCCGGGCTTATTAGAACACCATTTTAATGGTTCGGTTGCATTGGTGTGAAGCAAGGCGTTGCCGGTTGCGACCCCTTGCACATAATCAATAGCATAAATGGAGAAAGGAGCATAATAATGGAATTTTTTAAAAAACATTGGAAGATTATCTCATGCGGCATTTTTATTGGTATTGTTGCAACCCTTCTTCAGAAATTCGGCAATCCGGCCAACATGGGCGTTTGCGTTGCGTGCTTCGAGAGGGATATTGCCGGCGCCCTTGGTCTTCACCGAGCAGCGCTTGTCCAGTATATTCGGCCTGAAATCCTCGCTTTTGTAATCGGGTCATTTGTATCAAGCCTTATGTTCAAGGAATTTAAGCCGAGAGGAGGCTCTTTACCCCTTGTCCGTTTCTTCCTGGGTTTTTTTGCTATGATGGGCGCCCTTGTCTTTCTCGGTTGTCCGTGGCGGGCAATGCTCAGGCTTGCCGGAGGCGACTGGAATGCCATAGCGGCCCTTGCCGGTTTGGTGGTCGGCGTTTTCATTGGTGTTCAATTCATAAAGGGCGGTTATAACCTAGGAAGAAACTACCCTGCCTACAAGTTTACCGGGCTCATCATGCCCCTCATGATGTTGGGACTCCTCCTCCTCCTGATAATCAGGCCTCTTGTACCGGGCGGCGCTCCTTTTTTCAGCGCAAAGGGCCCAGGATCTCAACACGCACCGATAATCATCTCCTTTGCAATTGCGTTTTTCATTGGAATTTTTGCTCAACGTACACGGTTCTGCACTATGGGGGCTGTCAGAGATATCATTCTCATGCGCGACTTCCACCTGGCCAGTGGCGTAATCGGCCTTCTCATATTTGCATTCCTTTCAAACCTTGTGCTTGGCCAATTCAAACCAAGCTTTACTGGCCAGCCTATTGCACACACAAATCAGATATGGAACTTTCTTGGCATGGTACTCTCCGGCCTTGCGTATGCCCTGGCAGGGGGTTGTCCAGGACGACAACTATTCCTCTCGGGCGAGGGCGACATTGATGCAGGTGTTTTTGTAATTGGAATGATTGTTGGTGCAGGCTTCGCCCACAACTTTGGCGTTGCTGCATCTCCTACCGGAACAGGGCCCTGGAGTGCATTCGCTGTCATTGTTGGGATACTTTTCTGCATCGCTACAGGAATTTTTATGAGGAAAAAAATCGCATAGAGCAAAGAGCATGGAGTTAA
>JAEAME010000464.1_pt1 | contig 41599 bp, 43 predicted proteins | sample 8958731 | NCBI WGS metagenome assembly JAEAME01 (sample SAMN16933194, study PRJNA681113) | bioreactor sludge metagenome | isolation source: anerobic bioreactor sludge (Control) | place: India:Bengaluru | collected 2018-10-24
TTCAATTATAAATGTTATAAACAATTATAATTTATTTACAGCGATAAAAATTCTAGATACAAAAGAATTGAAATAATATTAAAAAAAGTATATAATATAAAGATATTGACTATACTTTGAAAGGACATTTTTCATGAACAACAATTTAAAATCATATTTATATATATTATCAGTAACATTTTTTTGGGGTTTTTCATTTATAAGCTCTAAAATATGCTTAGAGTGGTTTACACCTTTTTCATTGGCATTCTTTAGATTTTTAATTGCTTCTATAGTATTATTTGTCACACTTAAATTAACAAAGCAGGATTTAAAAATTGATAAAAAAGATATAGGAAGACTTGTATTATGTGGTTTGTTTGGAGTGTTTATATATTTTGCAACTGAAAATCTTGCAATTAAAATGCTTTCAGCATCTTTAACAGCAATTCTCTTAGCACTTTTACCTGCATTTACAATGATATCAGACTTTTTGGTTTTAAGAATACCATTTACTAAGCAAAGGATTTTTGGCGTACTTCTATCTATAATTGGAGCAACTTTGGTAGCAGGCTTCAATGTAGCTGGTTCAGAAAACATGTTGCTTGGAATTATTTTAATAATTATATCAATGATTTCATGGATTATATTTAGCTATTTATCAGCACCAATGCAAAGTAAATATCCTCCGTTGAAGGTAACTTTTTATCAAAATTTATTTGGAATGTTTTTCTTTATGCTAACTATGCCATTTAACATACCGACATTTGAAGGCTTCAATACGACTGGACTATTACATATTCTATTCTTAGGTATTGTATGTTCTGCATTATGCTATCTTTTATACAATGTCGCTATTAAACATGTTAGTTTAGCAATTTGTAGCATCTTTTTTAATATAATGCCAATAATAACTATATCAGCAAGCATGCTTATTTTAAATGAAAAAATAAGCTTAATGCAAGGAATAGGCGCAGTAATTATAATTAGCTCTGTATTTGTATCTACAGGTAAAGTTAAAGAGAGAGTAGTTGAATAAGACACCTACTATTTATCAATTATTAAATTAAAAAGAACAAGATTAAAAGTATGAGTACCTTTAATCTTGTTTTTAATTTTATTATATTAGGATATGTCATAATGAATAGTTGATTTTTAATAATAAAATTATATACTTATAATAAGAGATAAATCTATATGCAACGGCTAAAAGGCCTAAATGTTAATATGCGTTGCTTGTAGTAACGAGCAGTTTCTCGTACAATAATGCTAACGATTAAAAGAAAAGAGGTTATACATATTGTTAAACGAAAACATAAAAGCAATCAGAAAGTCAAAAGGGCTTTCACAGGAAGAACTTGCTATCAAGCTGAATGTAGTGCGACAAACAATTTCTAAATGGGAGCAGGGACTGTCGGTTCCTGATTCCGATATGCTGATTTCCATATCGGAAGTGTTTGAAACATCCGTAAGCACTTTGCTTGGAGAAACTGTTTTGGAGTCGAAAGTTGATGACTTAAAAGCAATTTCAGAAAAACTTGAGGTCATAAACTCACAACTCGCACAAAGGAAAGAAACGAGACGGAAAATACTTCATTGGCTCTATATCTCATTGTGTACGGTCATAGTAACAATTTTTTCTGTTTTGATAGCATTAAATAGTCCTTATTTAGGTTGGGATTATAGTGACCCTGAAACCGCAGTTGTGGGGGTAGCTTTTCACTCATTTGAATGGCTATTCGTTAGATTAGCACCACCTATCCTTATAGGAGCAATTGTTGGGATTTTCCTAACACGGAAAAAAGCATAAAACTATTCTACTTTTGGCGTGCAGCTTAGATTTCAGAATTCCAGTTTTACGAGATAAAAATAGGAGAGGACAACCTCTCCTATAAAAATTGCTAATTATCAACTATATGTTGTGACATAGCCTTATATCAAATATGTTATACATAAGTATGTTATTACAAGGTTAACTATTAAAGCAAGAGTTGTAATAAGACAAAATTTAAGCTTTCTGTACTTATGTCTAAATAACAGCATTGCTGCAATACTTCCATAGATACCACCAATAAAGGACAGCAGATGCAATGTGTTTTCTTTTATTCTCCACTTGTTTTTTATAGATTTCCTTTTATCAATAAAAAATGTTATAAAAGATATTAAATTGATTATTAATAGATATATTTTTAAATACAACATATTATCGCTTCCTTGCTATTAGCTTATTTATTTTCTTGCCAGATAGTGAGAATTTTTCTTCATATTCTGTCATAATGTTACCATTAACATATTCGCTATTATGCAAATCTCTTGTAACTAATACTAAATCCCAGTTATCCTGTGTTAGTTCCTCCACAGAATATTCAAATAAGTCATTGTTATCAGTTTTCATATGGATTTCTCCACTATCAATTAAAACCTTTCTGTAGATATCTAAAAAAACCTTATGAGTCAATCTTCTCTTGTAATGTGATGGCTTTGGCCATGGATCTGAAAAATTTAGATATATCCTTTCAATTGATTTTTCAGGAAAAATCTCAGATAGTATATCTCCATTTGAATATACTATATAATAATTTTTCATATTTTCATCTTTTTCAGATAAAGAGCATTTTAGACATCTATATGCAACCTTTATACTTTTTTCAAAGCCTAAAAAATTCACATTTGGATTAGCTTCTGCCATTCCTCTTATAAATTTACCTTTACCACAGCCAAGCTCAACATGTAAAGGATTGTTGTTCTCAAATTTAGTCTTTATATCTTGATAATTTTGTGGTTCTACTATTCCTTTAGGATGATCCTTTACATAATCATACTGTCCTTCAACGTATCTTAATCTCATTATATACCTCTAAAATAATTATATACAAGCTCAGCAGCTAATTTGTTCATTGCTGGTGCTTGAGCTAGTTCTTCTATTGTTTTTTCTTTAATGGCTTCTACTGAGCCAAAGTGTCTTAAGAGACTGATTTTTCTTTTTTCTCCTATGCCCTTTATATTATCAAGCTCAGACTTAAATATAGTTTTATCTCTTAAATTTCTGTGATAGCTAATAGCAAATCTATGTGCCTCTTCTTGTATCTTCCAAATGAGCTTGTAAACCTCACTCGTTCTCTTGAGAGGAATTTCTTGTCCTTTATAGAGCAATCCATTTGTTGTATGCTTATCATCCTTAACCATACCGCAGACAGGAATGCTAAGGCCATAATTTTCAACTACTGTTTCAGCTATTCCGGTTTGACCTTTTCCTCCATCAATAAGCATAAGGTCTGGCATTTTATTGAAGCCATTTTCATCAGTACTGCCTAAGCCTCTGTTTAGTCGTCTTTCTAGGACTTCCTCCATACTCTTGTAATCATTAGGACCGATAACTGTCTTAATCTTAAATCTTCTATAGTTGCTCTTACTAGGCATACCTCTTTCAAATACTACCATTGAGCCAACTGACTCTACACCTTGAATGTTAGATATATCAAATGCTTCTATTCTAAATGGAAGTTCATCTAAGTTTAATAAATCCTTCAATGCATTTAAAGCTATTTCACTCTCTTCCATTTCTTTCTTTATTCTTGCACTGCCTTTTTCGAGTACTTCTAGAGCGTTTTTCTTTACCATTTTTACGAGCATGTTTTTCTCACCTTTTACTGGTGCTTTAATTGTAACTTTATTACCTCTTTTTTCAGATAACAAGCTTTCAAACAGCTCTTTTTCTTCTATTTCACACTCTATTAGTACTTCCTTTGGTATATATACAGTTCCTGTGTAAAATTGCGTTATGAAAGATGAAACTATTTCTTCTCTAGTTTCATTTTCTATGTTAGTTAGCAAGAAATGTTCTCTTCCAATAATCTTTCCACCTCTAATAAAGAACACTTGAACACAAGCCTCTTCAATACCCAAGGCTGTTCCAATAACATCTTGATCAATAGTAGTGACTGCTGCATCAATTTTTTGTTTTTCATGAATTATCTCTATTGATTTAATTTGGTCTCTAAACTTCGCTGCCAATTCAAAATCTAGGTTTTTAGAAGCTTCTGTCATATTTGCTGTTAATAATTGTACTATATCCTCTCCACTTCCGTTAAGGAAATTTATAACCTTGTCGACTTCCTTTTTATATTCATTCTTATCAACTCCACCCATACAAGGTGCACTGCATTTGTGGATATGGTAGTTTAGGCAAGGTCTTTGTGCTTTTTTGGTTCCATCAAGCTTAAGACTGCATTTTCTAAGGCTAAACAAATTATTAACTATATGAATTATTTCATTCACAGCATAATTGCTCGCATATGGACCAAAGTATTTAGCAGAATCCTTTTTAACTTCTCTAACCTTGATTACTCTAGGATATTTTTCATTAGTGCTAATTTTTATATATGGATACTGTTTGTCATCTCGAAGCAAAGTATTATACCTAGGCATGTGCTTTTTTATAAGAGTCGCTTCTAAAATTAAAGCTTCAAGCTCAGTATCTGTCATTATATATTCAAATTCGTTGATATTTTTTATCATATTTTGAATTTTAACAGAATGATTTTTTGATTGAAAATATTGCCTTACTCTTTTTTTCAGATTTTTAGCCTTACCTACATATATAATTTCATTGAAAGTATTTATCATCATGTAAACGCCAGGATTATCCGGTATTTTTTTTAGTTCTTCTTGTATATTAAAATTACTCAAGTTTATCACCTCATTAATATGTAGTAATTTTACAGTATCAGTACAATAATAGTCAAGTAAAAAGAGTGAACTATGTTCACTCTATGGAAGAATCGTACCGATTCTTCATTGATTAAATAGGAAAGTTCTTTATACTATGTTTAAGTTTATTTGTTTAAAAATGCCTTTGGGTTTTCCTCTGCATAATGCATACAACCTTCAAGTATTGAAACTTTTTCAGCCTCAGTCACCTCTCTGATGATTTTACATGGGTTACCTACTACTACAACATTTTCTGGGATTTTCTTATTTGGTGGGATTACACAGCCTGCTGCTACTGTCGTACCCTTTCCAATTTCAGCTCCATCTAGAACTATAGCACCAATACCTATTAGAGCATTGTCTCCTATTGTACAACCATGTAGCTTGGCACCATGTCCAATAGTTACATACTCTCCGATTATAGTAGGATAATCCTTAGCAACATGAATTATAGCTCCATCCTGTACATTAGTATATTTTCCTATAACAACCTTATTGATATCAGCACGAATTGTAGCATAGTACCACACATTGCATTTTTCACCCATAGTTACATCTCCAGCTATTGCACATTCATCAACAATAAAGCATGATTCATGTATTTGTGGAACTAAATTATTTAAACTTTTTATCATTATGTTCTCCTATGTTAATTGTATTTTATTAACTATTGTTAATTGTATTTTATTAACTATTGTTAATTGTATTTTATTAACTACTATTAGTTATATTTGAATTGTTTTATCTAATAGTCTAAATTTTATCACAAGAAAGTAAATTCATCAAGACAGAACTTGCTTATTGATCAATGTATACATAAAAATTATAGTAAATTTTAATATCAGGATCAAAAATTCTTTGCTTCAAATAAGCCTCAGCCATAAATTCTACTGTCTGAAAAGGTCTTATTGTTTCAATTCTCGATGACATAACTGAAATTACTTTATTTTCTATTGTTCTACCAATAAGCACAACACAGACATTATGATACTCATACCGTGAAGATATATTTCTAATAGTTCCAAAGCAATATGAATTACCTCCAATTGTAGCGCCTGTTATTGTAAATTGATTTAGTTGTTTATTTGTAAGATTAGAATAATCAACTTCAATATGCGGTATAGCTGTTAACTTCATATCTAAATCAGATGTATAATTTGACAATTTTGCACAGTAATATACTCCTCTTTCATTTGGAGCAACTGTTGATGGATAAGCACATACAGAATACATAGTATCAATAAGCTTTCCATCCTCATTAATAATATCAAAATCTGATGATTTAAAACATAATATTTCATTACTCGTATTAGCAAATTCAACAGCAAGTATAGTATAATACTCATCATTAGAAGCTTCAAATATTGTTACATCACTACTTATAATATTAAAATTAGTTATTTTGCATGATTCCCCCGAACAAGCACTAAGTGAAATCAATAAAACAACAGCTGTTAGAATTATTAATTTCTTCATTTCTGACATCCCTTCTTAGTTTATAGTACAATTTATAATTTTACTTCCCTCTAGTTAATTTATGTTCATAATATTACATAAATTATTAATATTCAATACAGAAACATTCTTTATCTTGCTAAACCTAAGTAATATCAATATAATTTAATATAAGATTATTAAATGTCTTGCTCTATAAGATAAAACAAGTAGTCAAGGCATTGGAATAATGGAGGTTATTTATGAGTTTATTAAAAATATCTAACTTATCACACAGCTTTGTTGATAAACCGCTCTACAAGGACTCAAGCTTTGAATTATTTAAGGGTGATCATATTGGAGTTGTAGGACAAAATGGTGCTGGAAAAAGTACCTTAATAAATATATTACTTGGCAAGGTAGTGCCTGATAAAGCAATTATAAAATGGCAATCAAATATTAAAATTGGTCATCTTGACCAATATGCAGACATTAAAGAAAATATGAGGATAATAGACTATTTGCATACTTCATTCAAACATCTATATGATGCTGAGCTTGAAATGAACAAACTATATCAAGAAAGCTCAATTACACATGATGAAAATACACTAAAAAGGGCTTCAAGCTATCAAGAATATTTGAATGAAAATGATTTTTATTCTATAGATTATGAGATAAACAAGACAGTAATTGGGCTTGGACTAGATGCAATTGGAACAGATAAATTTATTGCAGAGCTTAGCGGTGGTCAAAAAACCAAGGTAATATTAGCGAAGCTTTTATTAACCATGCCTGATATTTTACTTCTTGATGAGCCAACTAATTTTCTTGATAAAGAGCATGTTGATTGGCTCGCTGGATATTTATCAGCATTTAAAGGTGCTTTTATTGTTGTATCACATGATTTTGATTTTCTAGAAAAAATAACTACTGGAATTTGTGATATAGAATTTGGAACAATAAAAAAATACAATGGCAAATATTCTGAATTTTTAAAACAAAAAACATTTCTAAGAGAGGATTATATTAGACAATATAAAACTCAACAGAGAGAAATAAAAGAAACAGAAGAATTTATACGAAAATATAAAGCCGGAATTAAAACAAAAATGGCTAGAGGAAGACAAAAGCAGTTAGATAGGCTGGAAAGATTAGAAGCTCCTACCTTTGTTGAAAAACCAAGATTTAGATTTCCTAATACTACTCTTCCTTCTTATAGGGCTCTTAATGTAAAGAATTTAGAAGTTGGTTATCATTATCCGATTCTACCAAAAATAAACTTCTCAATCGAGGGTGGACAAAGGTTAGTTATAACTGGGTTTAATGGAATAGGTAAGTCCACTTTATTAAAAACATTAGTTGGTGTGATACCTAGTTTATCTGGAAGCTATAAATTTGCTGATAATGTAAACATCGGTTACTATGAACAGGATTTAAACTGGAAAGATAACAGTAAAACACCCTATGAGATAATATCAGATGCTTACCCTTCAATGGTAAAAAAAGAAATTATAAAGAATTTATCAATCTGTGGGGTTAAGCAGGAGCATATCGATAGAAGTATATCAAGCCTAAGCGGTGGTGAACAATCTAAGGTTAAGCTTTGTAGATTAATTTTAACTCCATTTAATTTCTTGATTATGGATGAACCTACTAATCATTTTGATAAGGAAACAAAAGAAGTGCTAGAAAATGCAATCAAAGAGTTCCAAGGGAGCATTATTATAGTATCGCACGAGGAAAAGTTCTATAAGGACTGGGTTGATAAGATAATTAATATTGAGGATTTATTTTAAATCAAAAACTTTAAAGCTGTTGCAAAATAGACACGTTAGTATATTTAATAAAACTAATATACTTATACAGTGTGATATTTAATCTGCAACAGCTTTTTTTATTTTTTCCCATATATTATTTTTTTAATTGAGTGAACAGAAAGATAATAAATCTCAGCTAGTTCATCAATATTTAGTCCTTGCTTATATTTATTATATATTTCTTCATTTCTTTTATACAAACTCTCTCTCGCACCAGAATCTTCTCCCCAAGCTTTGTGAGATTCTTCTAATGCAGGTATATACAGATATTTGCCCTGAACATATTCTTGTATTTGTAATAGCAAATGTTCAGGCAAAACAGCATTTGCTTTTTGATATTTCATATGACTCTCTCTCCTAATTCTTATATTATTTATAACAATCCATGATTGTTTGCAATCCATGATTGTTTGCAATTGTTAATTGCATTTGAATAAGGATACAAAGTCGATATACATATCATTTACAGCGATTATCTACTCCATACAAAACATCGCTCAAAATCAACACATCGACTTTGTATGGAGTTTAGACGAACATTCATAAAACATTGTAATTCACACCTTTCAAAAATTTTATAGAACACATATATGTGCTTTATTTCAAGCTTAGTATCTATATTTATAGTTTATCATATTTATTATTTAACAACAAGGGTTAATTTATCGAATTGCCTTGTTCTAATAAAAATTTTGTTATTCACTCTATATCAAAACACTTAATTTCACCTGTAACATTTAATAAACATACATTATTTAGATTTCTATACCTTGTCTGTTAATAAATATTTCTTCAAAGTATCTATGTGCATAGGGTATATAACTTCCGGTCTGTTAATAAGTATTTCTTTTATTTCTGAAATTGGTGTCCACCTGTAGTCCTTTGATTCATTAGAAAAAGGCAGTAACTCACCTGTCACACGACATATAAATACAAACACCATAATCGGATAAGTACCTTCTATATTTTGTGAACATGAAAAAGGCATAAAATTAATTACTTTATAATTATTTCCTTCATAAACAGATATTCTATCTTCTCCAAATATTTCTACAACATCAAGTCCAGTTTCTTCTTTTATTTCTCGCTTTAGTGTATCAAATATATTCTCAAATGCACGAATTTTTCCTGCAGGTATTTCCAACAAGCCATCTTCGTCTGGAGCATCTGGTTTACATCTTGCTTGTAAAAGTATATGCTCTATATTATCAATATCTTTTATTATTAAGCCACCAACACCAGGGATTGAAAACCTCTCTACATTTATATTGGAAATACTTTCTTTCTTTTGAATTGCTAATGGGAAAATCTCACACATATAATCAGGGTATGTCAAATTATGTGGTGGTGAATCAAGCAAGCATATTTTCTCCATCTCAAACTGGCTAGGTATGTCAGTAAGAGTTCGAACATTTGCAAAATATACTTGACCATGCTCTACTATATCAACTCCGTTTAGTTCTCTGCATACCCAATAATCACATAGTGGCTCAATGTCGAAATCTATTGCACCGGTTTCTTCATACAATTCTCTTTTGGCGGTTTCAAAGGGTGTTTCACCTTTCTCAATATGTCCACCTGGGGTTTCCCATGTTGTTTTTTCCTTATGCTTACAGAAAATCCACTTACCTTCGTGTATAGCAATAATATCTGCATATTTATAATCACCAAGTGTATTAAATGGATATGATTTACACTCCATTGAGTTACAGCCTAATTCAATTAACATATTTTTATGCTTATCAATTTCAAGGTTTATTTTTTCAAATTTATTTTCCATTACTTCTCCTAAAACAAAATTAAAATATTTAAAATCTATGCAATAAGCTCTTTAATCAATTTAATAATGAAATCTGCTTCATCTTTTGTAGTCAATTGAACTGCTATTATCCTTGAATCTTCTGTAACAAAATTGCTATAATTTAATTTACAAAGACTAATTCCATCAATAATTTCAATATTACTTTTGTTCGTACATTTTCCACAATGAACACAACCAAATTTCTCAATACATTCACAAATATTTTGAGAAAGTGTATTTCTTATTACAATTAATTCTTTAGCTAATTCATATGATAAAGGTAATCTTATAAACAATCTGTCAACACCAATATTGAAGGTGCAAATTGTTTTCTTTTTAAATAAAAACTTAATATTCCATGCAGGATAAACATAAGGATTTAAGGAAATATCATAATCCATTTTAAGTTCTCCATGTAAGTTGTTTATTATAAGTATCCAAAGCTCATTTTGACTGCCTAAGGTTTTAGAAATGCCAAGCCTATCAGGACATATTTCTTTTCTTTTTGTAGTTTTATTGAGCAAAACACTATCATAGTCAGCTATGTAAAAAAGTATATCTGTTTGCGCATAATCTTCCTTGACATTTTTTACAATTATGTTATCTACAAAATATTTCAAGCTACTCATTAAAAAATTATTATCATAATAAATGTTGAATTTATCGCACAGTTTAAAAGAAGAAACCTCTTTTTCCTTTTTATAATATCTAAAATAAAAAGAATGATTTTCAAGTATTTCAAATGGAAATGCTACTGATTTCTTAAACTCTTTTTTAAAGACATCTTTCGAAACAGTAAGATATGAATCCATTCCATCTGCTTGCAAAATGCACACTTTAGCTATACCATACAAACAATCTATTGTTTCAGTAAGATTGTGATAGTTTTCTAGATCATCTGCCATAATACCGATTTTTGTTAGTACACTTTCAGCAGTTGAAACTTCAAAAAAACGATAGTTTTCATATATATTTCGTAACAAATTACTAAATTCTTTTAATCCCTCGATGATATTATCATCAAGATTTAACCTTTGCTGAATAGTCTCAAAATCACTTTCACAAACATTTCTCATCCAAAACATTGCTTGATATTCAATTGACATCTTTTATACCATCCATTCTTTATTTAATATAGCTTTATTTTAAGTTAAATTTATTAATAATATTTCGTAATTCAATGATATTAGCTCCTACATCATTCGGACTATGAGCATCTGAAGCAGTAAGTATTTTTACTCCTTTATCTAATAACTCTTTTAGCATTATCATATTCATACCAAGCTCACAGTCTTTACCATAATTCAAATATAGGCCTCCACTCTGTTCAGCATACATATTATATTTGCATAACAAGTCTGCAATCTTTTTATAAGTCTCTCTCAAATCAAAAGATGGCTTATGACCAAAAACTTTAATACTGTCAGGGTGTGCAATCCCAGTAAACAAATTACTTTCTATCATTCGTTGCATTATTTCAAAATATCTCTCATATGTATTATCCACATTTATATTATTCCAAAGCTCTTTTTTATGATCAAATCCAAATCCATCAACCCAATGAATTGAACCCGTTATAAAATCGAATGGATAACAAGATACAACATCCTTTATTAATTGTTCATAATCTTCAAAATAGCAGACTTCCAATCCAAACTTAATTTTTATTGGATATAAAATTTGCTTTGCTTCTCGGATAAAATCTGTGTATTTTTTTATTGTTAAGTTTCCATCATTTTTGCGCTTAAACCATTCCCTTTGGTAATCACTATAGATGCATACAGACTCATACATTGGTATAAATTCTGTAAACCTATGACTATGTTCAAGCAAATAGATTTTATTAATTCCGCGATTAACTGCTGTCTCAATAAATTTATTCAACCACTCAATTGTATATGGTCCTCTTTCAAGATGAATATGACAATCAATCATTACTTCCTCTCCTAATTCATTATTCCAAAAATATTTTAGTTAATAAAACTTATGTAATTTTACCATTTATTGTATGTATTAGTCAAGGTATGAAATAACAACTTATATACTCTAGTATCGTTGACTTGTATGATGAGCATATAAGCAGTTTGATGAACAGAAAAACTATATTTGTACGAAACTTTTTTCAAAATATATTGTCTATTTAAGTGATAGTTAGAAAAATGAATGTGTAATCTAGGTGGGTAATTAGTATGAAAAAAATATCTTTGTTGACTTTAGCAGTTATATTTGTTCTTTTAATAACAAGCTGTGTAAAAGCAATGGATAGTAATAATCCTGACAAAGCGGAACATGCAGAGCCCGCAGTTGTTGAACCTCAAAGCTTGGCAGACAGTAACAAAACTGTGTATAGTGGTGATGTTTCTAGCGTGCCTGCTGATAACAGTAATAATGCAAGTACTGATAAAGAGCAAAGCGACGAAGTTAGTATGTCTATCAAAGAAGGGACTTTGACTAATAAAGGCATAACAATTATTTTAAGAAATAATACTGATGAAGAATATACTTATGGACCAGAATACCATTGGCGAATAATCATGATAAATGCTAATCCTAATATTCCATAAGGGCTTAACTGTGATAATTTAAAAAGTGTTTTATAAATAAAAAACTTTATAAAAAAGGCAATAATTGCGATAATTACACTTTCTTATTGTTAATTTTAGAACTTTTCACTACATTCTTTTCATATATATTAGTTTTATCATTCCACATATTAAAATCTGACACATTGCAGTAACAACTAATGTATAAAATACTGTTATATTAGAGTACCCTGCAATAATTCCTGATATTATCATTAATATCGATAAACCGGGCAAAATTGGTATTCCCGCTTTGCTTTTAATTGCTTTAGTTCTTTCATCATTTTCTTTATTGTACTCAAGTTTAAGTTTACTATCATCCCTTAAAACTATCGAATACTTAAAAACGTTTACTAAAGATAAAAAACCTATAGCAACTGTTGCTCCCATTTGAAACCCAAATACATTCATATTTTTTAATGTTTCTGGAGCAAAAAAAGCATCATATACTCCTAATAATGCTACTATTAAGGAAAGCACTAAAAGTAAGTATATTCTTATTTTTAATTTTTTTCTAAATTGTTCCATCTTAAAATCCTCCATTTAATCATCTATTTCTGAAAAATCAAAAACCTCTTCTATTGTCAGATCAAAATAACGAGCAATCTTATATGCTAAAGGCAAAGACGCAACATATTTTTCAACTTCAATAGAAGTAATTGTTTGTCGGGTAACTCCAACAGCTAATGCAAGCTCTTCTTGCGATATTTTTTTTGCTTTTCTCAATTCAGCAATTCTTGTTTTCAATATATCCTCCTCTGAGTATTAAATCTATAATCTTAGTATAGTTTACTTTGCACTATTTGTCAAGTATGCTTTGCAAAAATAATTATTAATGTTTTATGTACTATAAAACTACAATGGATTATATAGACAAAATAGTTATGAAATTGTATAATTTAATTACAGTAAAATAATTTAAAAATTATGTGATTTAACTAAGGAGAAGATATGAAAATCCAATTAATTAAAGAAAAAATCAACCCAATAAAAATTTCTGAACAATACCAATTTGATAAAATGATTTTAGAAGGTGATGAATTAAAAGAAAAATTAAATAATTACTTATCTAGATTTATAATTGATACATTAGATCCAGATTTAATCGGAGCAAATCCTGACGTATTTATAAAAAACATGATGAATAATAAGCTGGGGGATTTTTCAAAAAGATATATATTAACTGCAACTTTGGATAAACAAACGGTTGGAATTTTAATAGCTTTACCAAAGGATGACGATATTATGCATATTTTTTCACTTCATGTTTTACCTGAATTTAGGCAAAATGGTGTTGCTTCAGCAATGCTTGCAAAATGCATAAATGATTTTTTAAATGAAAATTATAGTTCGATTTTAATAGATGTTCATACTAATAATGTTCCTGCGTATAACCTATACAAAAAATTTGGATTTATACAATGTTAAAGGAATTAACATAAGCTTGATAAATTTAAAGTAAAATACTAATTATATTTAAAGCGGGTGAAGCAATTGAGAAAAGAATACTATACAATAACAGACATTGCTATAATGACAGGACTTTCAACAAGAACAATTCGTAATTATATTAAAAGTGGATTATTAAGTGGCAGTAAAAAGGATAAAACATGGATTTTTAGTGAAAATGAAGTTGGAAAGTTTTTTAATGAGCCATTCGTCAAACAAAGTGTTCAAATCAAAAATTATTCTTTAGTACGAGATTTTATAAATAACAAACATAAAACCACAAATAAGGTCTGTTCTATTTTTGACTATTTAGTAAAAAACATTGAAGAGGCTGAGTTTTTATGTGATAAAATATTAGAGCAAATTAATTCAAATCAATACGGTGAAATAAATTTTTCCTTTGACTATGACCATAAAATCAATATTGCTAGAATCATAATTACCGGTGAAACAGGGCTTGTTTTAAAAATGATGCAAAATATGCAAATCTGATAGCTATACAGTTGTATGAAAAACTCGTCAACTTTCAAATTGAAAATAGTTTTATATTCCTTTAAAATAAAATTAATAAAATAAAAGGAGTAAAAACATGAGAGAGCTTTATAATAAAATACTAAATAATATAAGCAAGATTGATTTTGAAAGAATTTGGACTGGGTTTAATAAATATGATTTTGCATTATATACATCTAAAGAGGTGTATTTTGAAAACAAAGTAATCCCTTGGGATGAACGTTTCTTAGGAAATACAGCTATTAAGTATGAAGATAGATACATTGCTATATGGAATGTTGATTATGATCTGAATGACAAAATAGATATCGATATTCTGTCTTCAAATATGGTACACGAGATGTTTCATGCCTATCAGTATGAAAATGAAGAAAAAAGATTTCCGCAGGATTTACTTACACTTGATTACCCGAATAATATAGAAAATTTCTGTTTAAAATATGAAGAGAATAAAACATTATCTAAAGCAGTTCTTGAAAGCAATTTAGACATTAAAAAGCAGCTATTTAATAAATTTTATAGCATTAGAAGAAAACGCGAAGAAATAATTGGAGATTTGTGTAAATGCGAGTATTTATCTGAAACAGCCGAAGGAATGGCTGAATATGTTGGAGCTATGGCATTAAAGCAATTATCAAAAGGTAAGTATATTGAAAGAATAAATGAATACTCAAGATATTTACATGACTTTTCACCACTGCAATTAAATATTAGAAGAATATCTTATTATGCTGGAGCAATTTTTCTTATAGTCGCTCATGATTTAGGTATAAATTTTGAACATTTACTATCAGGTCAAAGCAAAACAGTATTTGAAATTGTAACTGATAGTTATAAATGTATAAAAATAGATGACATACAATTAGAAACAAAATTAATAGAAAAAGCTGTTAATGAAAATATAGCTCACAAAAAAGAATTAATAGATAAATTCATGCAATCCTCTGATAGAATTGCTACTTCAGGTACTTTCTATATTTGCGGATATGATCCCATGAACATGATAAAGCTAGATAACAATATACTATGCAAAACTTTTGTTATGTTAGCAAATCAAAATACTAATGAAAAAACTAGACTTATGGGAGAAACTTTGCTTAATATGCAAGAGGATTCAATCAATAAAGTAATTTGCTATTATAGATAAAATAAAAAATACTCAAAAATATCAATTTTTAACTGTTTAATAATTCCAATGTAAATTTATATAAATATAAGATTTCCAATGTAAATTTATATAAATATAAATTTACATATGAAAATCGTATTATATTTATCAAGTTATAACACAAATAATGCTTTTTAATTTGTAAATAATATAATTATATAATCGAATTAATTTAGATTATATAAAAAATTATACAAACAGGAGGGAAATTTTATGAATAATAATGTTCCTAATCTATTTACAAATAGTTCTCAGTCTTATACTAATGATATTAGACAAAAAGCTGAGCAATTGAAGCAAAATGAGCAACAAATGGAATTTCAAAATGTACAGCAATATGTGTTAGGTGCAAATTTAAATAACTATACTAATTTATCTAGTTCAGTTGAAGAAAACGCAAAACAATTGAAGATAAAAGATGCTAAAAACTATATTCAGCAAATGAACAGTAAAATGGGTTTACAGTAATAACACAGTAGCAATAACGATACAGGTTTAAGATTGTAAAAAGAAAAACTATACCTTCAGATAAAAGACCACAAATTCTTATTAATATAGAGCTTGTGGTCTTTGTCTATTTATTATACATCAATCAACCTTAATTATAATTCCTAATAACTTAGCTAAGTCTGATGCTTGAAACAGATTTACAATTGCTCCCTTTAATTCTGTGAAATTATTTGAAATCAATATTCCATCAATTTTACTTTTTGTAAAATCTATATCCTTTAACGCTGTTTTATAAAAATTCGCATTTATAAATTCAACCTCATTAAAGTCTACATCTTTTAGTGTACTTTCAGATATGTTTGAATTATTTAAAGTTGTATTTGTAAATTTAATATACCTCATTTTAGTTTTATCTAAAATAGCAAAATTAAAATTACTCTCTTCTACACTCAAGTTGCTTATACTGCTATTGATTAAATTAGCACCTAGCCATTTAGATGAAATAATTTCACAGCAATTAAAGTATGAGCTTTCAAAATTACAGTTTGAAAAATCGCATCTTTCAAAAATAACATTTGAAAAGCTTGATTTTTCAAATATACAATCAATAAATTCGCAATTTCTAAATTGTACTTGACTAAAACTTGCAGATGACATATCTTCATTTGACAAGCAAATACCTTCTACGCACACACTTTCTATCTCATCATCTTCAAATTTTGCATTTTTTATTAATTCAATAAAATTATCTGTTATCACCCTAATATTATCTAAAATTAGCGGTTTATTTATTTTTAACATTAGTAACTCCTCATAATATTGAACATCAAGCATAAAAGCCAAGCTTAATCCTCTAATTTATTTCTTTTAAATACAATTATAAACATAAATATAAATACTATTAAATTAACCAATATTGCCATCCAGTCGGCAAATGCTATATTTAAGCTATCGTTTGATATTAATTTACAAATTTGATATCCGTAAGTAAATTTAGAAAAATTAGCAATTTTTTTCGTTAAAACTTGCTAGCATTGGTAAGAACGCAAAAATCATACCTATTGGAACTGAAATTGCGTTTGCAGTAGCCATATTTTTAGAATAAGCTCCAATACTTAAACCCAAAATTATTGAACATATAGTTCCTATTGACATTGAAAGTAAAAATCTTAATATTGTTTCCAATGCAAAAGCATCAGCAAGTAGAAATATTAAACCAGAAAGCATTGTACAAATAAATACAAACCCGCCTACACTTATCAAATAATCAATTGGCTTTACATTTGACATTATTAATGCGCGCAGAGTATTTTTTTCCTTTTCCTCTGATATAATTGCAACTGTAGCTACAATTGGGGAAAATATGCTGTGCATAGTAGCAAATGTTGCAACTAAAAATGTTCCAGAAGTAAAATCAATATTTCCAGACATCGCTGATGTCATAATCAAAGCAACTATTGGATAAACGAAAAACAAAATTAATACCTGTAAATTTTTCAATAAATCCTTTGCTTGTTTTTCAAAAATTCCTGAAATTATACGCATTCTATACATTATACTAGCCTCCTTCCCGTTAGACTTATAAACACTGTTTCAAGATTTGGTTCCGACGAATGAATTGAAACTACACTATCATTTTCAAAATATTCTTTTATAGCTTCTGAGTTTTCTTTAATATTTTTTAAAGTTACTCCAACTCCGTCATTTAGCAATATGTTTATATTATTATCAAAATTATGTTTTCTACAAATGCTTAAAAGCTCGCCATATTCAATTATCTTGCCTTCATTTAAAAGTGCTACATTATCGCAAAGCTTTGTTGCTTCATACATGTCATGTGTAGTTAGTAATATTGTAGTTCCATTTTCCTTTAGCTGTAGCAGGATCAAGTCCGCTAGTTGGCTCATCTAAGAAAAGTAATTTAGGCTTATGTAGGATTGCTCTTGCAAGTATTAATCTACTTTTCATGCCCTTTGATAATTTATCCACTAATGTTTTTTTTGCATATGCAAGCTCAACTCTTTCTAAAACTTCATTTATATATGATTTTTCAACATTAAATATTTTTGTAAAAAGTTTTAAATTATCATAGCAATTCAGTCTCCCATACAATCCGCTGTTATCCATAACTACCCCTATATCTGAATAAACCTCATTGGGTATATTATCACAAGCTTTATCAAATATCCTGGCTTTACCTCCATCAGCTTTTAGTTGACCAATTAGTATTTTTATGAGTGTTGTTTTTCCTGCACCAGAAGGTCCTAATAAACCTAATATTTCGCCTTTTTCAACACTCAAGGTTAAATTATCTAAAACCCTTTTATTTCCAAAAATTTTCACAAGACAATAAGTTTGAATTATCTTCATTTATATGTCCATGCACCTATTGCACAAAATGTTATGAATATTTTTGACACATCAAGAATATAGGTAAGATTATTCTTAAAGCCTGTTATCTTCTTATCCAGCATGCTTAACATAGCTACTATTTTTAGTACCTTTTCATCGGTTTTTTTGCAATTTATTATCAACTCTATATCATCTATATTATTGTCCTCATTTATATGTATCTTCAAAAATTGCACCCCCATACCTATATTGATATATATCTTATCTTAATATATTAAATTTAGAGAATATAATCAACAGTTTTTTCCTAAGTTGTATAAAATGCTCACTAAGCTGTAGACATTTTATATATAGTTTTATAAAAAAATTCAGTTAAAGTTCAGATAGACAACAAGTCAAGTTCAATTTATAGATATAAACTATGAATAAAGTTAAACCGAAAGGAGTGAAAATATGAATGGAAGGCATGAACTAAAATATTATATCAACTCAGCTGACTATGCTCAGCTACGAGCAAGATTGCGCACTGTAGTAAAGCCAGATCAAAATTCTAAGGAAAATGGTGATTATACTATTCGTAGCCTTTATTTTGATAATTATTCAGATAAAGCTGTAATTGAAAAGTTAGCAGGACTAAGCAAAAGAGAAAAATTTAGACTAAGGTATTACAATGGAGATACATCATTTATTAAGCTAGAAAAAAAGAGTAAGAATAATCGATTGTGTTACAAGGAAAGTGCTGTTATTACAAAGGAACAATGTGCTGCAATATTAGAAGGTAACTATGATGTATTAAAAATTCCTGAAATTCCATTATTCATGGAATTATATACAAAAATACATTATCAAAATTTACGTCCGCGCAGTATAGTTGAATATAAAAGAGAAGCTTACATATATAAAGCGGGTAATGTAAGAGTAACCTTTGACAAGCAAATTAGAACATCAAATAACGTTATAGGATTTTTAAACCCTGCACTAGCAACTATACCTGCTGCTGATTCAATAATATTGGAGTTAAAATACGATGGATTTTTACCAGATATTATCAGAGATATAGTTCAAATTGGATGGCGTAACCAAACTGAGTTTTCTAAATATGTAGTAGCAAGACTCGTATAAATCATAATAGGACAAATAAAAGCGAATCAAATTTCGCAATATTAAAATTTTGGAGGAAAAAATCATGTTAGAACAATTATTAAATTTCAGCTTTTTAGATAAAGCAGCTTCATTTTCAATACCAGATATTATAGTAGCATTACTTATATCATTTGCCATTGGCTTATTTATTTTCTTTGTTTACACAAAAACCTTTAAAGGTGTTATGCACTCTTCAGCATTTGGAATATCACTTATAGCAATGGATTTAATTACTACCCTTGTTATTTTAGCTGTATCATCAAATTTGATAACTTCACTAGGAATGGTTGGAGCTCTATCAATCGTGCGTTTCAGAACTGTTGTTAAAGAACCACTTGACCTTGTGTATATGTTCTGGTCTATATCAGTTGGTATAATTGTTGGAGTTGGACTAATTCCACTTGCAGTTATAGGTTCAATAGTAATAGGTTTAATACTTTATATATTTGTAAATCGCAAAACAAATGATACTCCTTATGTAGTTGTTTTAAGCTGTTCAAATGAACAAGCAGAAGCACAATCACTATCTATACTTAGTGAACAAACAAAAAAACACATAGTTAAAGCTAAAAGTGTTACAAAAGAAAGCATTGAACTAACAGTAGAAGTTAGACTTAAAGAATCATCTTCACAATTTTTAAATTCTTTATTGAATATTCAAGGTGTTTCTAACGCTACTCTCGTTTCATATAACGGCGATTATTATATGTAAGCACAATACATAAAAGGATTATTGCTTGCCTTAATTAAGCTAAATTTATAAAAGGATGAGTGAATATGATAGAAAACAAATATATCGGACTAATCACTGCTGTGTTTCTTTTTATCTCCCTAATCACCTGTGGTTTTATAGTATATGCTGCTAATAACTGGGATACAATTTCAATCCCTGAGTACCAAAATAAGATTTTTGGAGATGATATTATCACAATTGATATAAAAGTAAATGAGGATGATTGGCAAAGCCTTATTGATAATGCCCAAGCGAAGGAATGGATTTCGGCAGATTTAGTTATAAACGGAGAACAAATTAGCACAGTAGGTATACGTACAAAGGGAAATTCTAGTCTTATGCAAACAAAAAATAATAAATACAGTTTGCAATTTGAATTTAATAAATACGTTAAAGGACAAAGCTTTTATGGTCTAGACTCCTTATGTATCAACAATATGTTAGCTGATTCAACATATATGAAAGATTATATTTCTTATGACATTATGAAATATATTGGAGTCGATACACCTCTTGTGAACTATGCAAAAGTGACTGTTAATGGTGAAGATTATGGTTTTTGCATTGCCCTAGAACGTTATGATGAATCTTTTTTAGACAGAGTATATAACAGTACTGAAGGGGAGTTGTATAATGTTAAAGGAACAATGGGTAACAAGAATGATAATGATAAAGAAAAACAAAATATAGATAAAGATAGTTTAGAAAAAGAAATAACTAATTTTAAAAAAGGTGCTGGCAAGATGGGATTTGGCGGAGCTAATAGCTCTGGTGGAGGATCTTTAATCTATACAGATGATGAATATGAAAGTTATAGTTCCATTTTTGATAATGCAGTATCAAAAGTATCTGACAGTGATAAGAACAGTGTAATCACAGCATTAAAAAATTTAAATGCCGGAACTAATCTTGAAACATATTTTGATGTAGATGAAATTTTACGTTATTTTGCAGCACATACTGTTTTAGTAAACCTGGACAGCTATAGCTCTAATATGCAACAAAACTACTATATATACGAAAAAGACGGTAAAATAAGTATATTGCCATGGGACTATGGGCTAGCCTTTGGTGGTTTTCAATCAGGTGATGCTTCAAGCGTTGTAAACTTCCCTATAGATACACCTGTAAGCGAAGTTAGCATGGAAGATAGGCCACTATTAAACAAGCTACTAGAGGTTGAAGAATACAAGGAAAAATATCATAGCTACTTAAAAGAAATTGTAGAAGGATATTTCGAAAGCGGATTATTCGAAAGCACTGTAAATAAATTAGATGATAAAATTAATGAATATGTGAAAAACAATGATTCTCCATATACTACTTATGAAAAATACCAGGCAGCAATACCTGAGCTAATTAAGATTGTTAATTTACGTGCTGAGAGCATAAATGGTCAATTAGAAGGTACTATACCGTCAACTACTGAAGGACAAAATAATAATAAAGAGGCACTTATAGATTGCTCAGATGTAAATCTCTCAGCACTTGGCACTATGGGTGGTGGAGGAATGGGAAAAGGAGAATTTAATCTTCCTAATGGTAACGCTGGTCAGAGCGGTATGACTCCTCCTACTGGTAATACTGGTCAAGGTGGTATGACTCCTCCTACTGGTAATAAAGAAAGACCTAGTTTCCCTTCAAATGGAAATGGAAATATGCCACAAGGTATGAATCCAAATATGAATGGAACAAATGGAATGAGTGGAATGCAAGCAACAGTAAATCCAGTAAATATAGTTATTATAATCGTATCGGTAATACTGCTTGTAGTTGCGATAATTTTCGTTGCTAAGCCGAAAAAAGATGTGATATAATATCGATGGTGTATTTACATAAACCTGTTATAATCGAGTTAATAAAAAACTTATTGCAAATTAGCAGAATTGGAGGATATAATGACTAAATTATTAATATGTGATGATGAGGCTGGGCTTCGTACAGTAATCAAACGATATGCACAATTCGAAGGGCATGAAGTAAAAGAAGCGAGCAATGGAATTGAAGCTATAGATGCTTGCAAGAATGAAACCTTCGATATAATCATTATGGATATAATGATGCCTGAATTGGATGGATTCTCAGCGGTTAAAGAAATTCGTAAATTTTCAGATGTCCCTGTTATCATGCTTTCTGCTAGAGGTGAAGAATATGACAAGGTATTAGGATTTGAATTAGGCATAGATGACTATGTAGTTAAACCCTTTTCATCGAAGGAAATAATGTTAAGAATTAATGCTATCTTGCGAAGAAGCTTGAAAACCGCTTCGCAAAATAGCGATGGACATGTCATATTTAGTAAAGATGGCTTTATGGTTGATATGACAGCATACAAAATGTTCATTGACGGAGAACAGGTTGAACTAGCACCAAAATTATATGACCTCCTATTCTTCCTGATAAGAAATAAAAATATTGCAATTCAAAGAGAAAAAATTTTGACCGAGGTATGGGGATTTGACTATTATGGAGATGATCGAACATTGGACACTCATATAAAGCTACTACGAAAAGCGATGGGCCCCTACTCTGATTTGATAAAAACCCTTCGAGGCCTCGGCTATAGATTTGAGGGGTGAAAATGTGTCGATTATAAATAAATTAAAATTAAAATGGAAAATTTTCGCATTTTTATTAGGCTTTTGTGCGTTGCTATTGGCAATCCTATGGTTGTTTCAAACTACTTTTTTAGATTCATTTTATAAACAAATTAGAATAATGGAAATAAAAAATGATGCGAATACAATAGCCAATTATATACAAAATAATATAGAAGTCCAAAGTATTATTGAAGAATCTAAAAATAGTGACGTTTCCATTGATATTGTAAATTTAAATGGGCATAGCCTGATAATACCCTATGAACTACAAGACAAGCATACTATCGATGAAAATTTAAAGATAATTACACAAACACTTCATGGAGAAAATGAATATTACGAATACACTAAGTCTCCTCCCATTCCTAATGGTAGGAGACCAATGATGCAATCCTTGGTATATGTTAAACTTGTTGAAAGTCAAACTTACGGAAGAATTGCTCTTGTTATTCGTGCAGTTATTTCTCCAGTAGATGCAACAGTAACTACATTGCGTTATCAACTATATGTTGTTTCAGGTATAATGCTAATATTATCAATAATATTAGCAATTATCATTGCAAAAAGAATTTCAAAACCCATTGAAGAAATTAATCATAGTGCCCTAAGCCTTGCAAATGGTGACTACAACACTCACTTCAATGGTAAGGGATTTCATGAAATTGTTGAATTATCTAACACATTAAATACTGCAGCACATGAATTAGGCAAAGTTGATGGTTTAAGAAAAGAACTTCTGGCTAATGTTTCTCATGACTTAAGAACACCTTTAGCATTAATTTATAGCTATGCTGAAATGATGAATGATTTTCCTAATGAAATTACAACTGAGCAAACACAAGTTATTATAGATGAATCAAAAAGGCTAACATCACTAGTTAATGATATATTGGATATATCTAAGCTTGAATCAGATATGGAACAACTAAATATATCAAGTTTTAGTATAAGTCAAATCATATTAGAAATATGCAATCGTATGGAAGCTTTACTCAAAAATGATGGATATAAAATACAGTTTTCATATGATAAAGAAATATTTGTTAAAGCAGATAAAATGAAAGTTGACAGAGTCTTCTATAATCTTCTAATCAACGCTATTAATTACTCTGGTGATAACAAGCAAATATTAGTATCTCAAAAATCCTCAGATAAAACTGTTAGAATAAGTATAACCGATTTTGGAAGCGGTATAGCAGAGGAAGACCTTCCATATATTTGGGATAGATACTATAAAAGTACAAAAAACCATAAACGTGCTATAACTGGTACAGGCTTAGGTTTATCTATAGTTAAGAAAATAATCGAGCTACATGGTGGTAACTATGGAGTTATATCAGAGCTTGGTAAAGGAAGTACATTTTGGTTTGAAATTAATATATAATGTTTAAAGGTGGAGATTTTCATGGTAAGACAAAGAGCTTATTATACGTCAAATTGATAAAACAGATAGAAGAAAGATTTTAGTTAGCCTTACTGATAAAGGCAAAAAATTAGCTCAAGAGCATAGGACTGCTGTTGAAGATCATACAGCAAGAATTCTAGAGCTTTTAGGTGATGAAGATGCACAGGAATTAGTCAGAATTACTGAAAACTTATCACATTAACGTTATTAGTTAAAGAAAATAAATGATATTTATTGATTATAAATATCATTTTGTAATTTTTATTACTAACACAACAACTCTACATCAAATAGGAAAGGCAGGAAATACTATATGTTTAAAATTTTTAAACGTTTAAGTTTTAAAGAATGGATTCAAGTCGCAATTAGTCTTGTGTTTATTGTTTCTCAGGTTTGACTTGATTTGAAAGTACCAGACTATATGTCTGCAATTACTAGACTTGTACAAACACCAGGAAGCTCAATGGGTGATATTTGGGTACAGGGAGGATATATGCTTTTATGTACACTATCAAGTGTTGCATCAGCAATAATTGTTAGTTTCTTTGCTACACGAATAGCAGCCTCATTTTCTCAAAGACTTCGTAGCATGATGTTTTCAAAGGTTGAATCTTTTTCAATGGAAGAAATCACTCGATTTTCAACCGCTAGTCTTATTACACGTTCTACAAATGATATCACACAGATTCAAATGGTTGTAACTATGGGACTACAAGTAATTGTAAAAGCACCTATAATGGCTACATGGGCAATAAATAAAATAGCTGGCAAGGGCTTAGAATGGTCGATTGTAACAGCTTTAGCAGTATTATTATTAGTAACAACTATTAGTACAATTATGATTTTCGTTTTGCCAAAATTCAAAAAAATGCAAATCTTAACAGATAATTTGAATAAGGTAACACGCGAAAACCTAATAGGACTTCGTGTTATACGTGCTTACAATGCTGAAGATTATCAAGAAAACAAATTTGAAATAGCAAATAATGAGTTAACGAAAACTCATTTGTTTACTAGCCGAATTATGGCAATTTTATCACCAATGATGAGCATGATAATGTCAGCTGTTCCACTTGCTATTTATTGGATTGGTGCATATTTAATCAGCAGTGCAAATCTAACTGATAAATTAACTATTTTCTCTAACATGGTGGTGTTTTCCTCATATGCTATACAAGTAATAATGTCTTTTATGATGCTTGTTATGGTATTTATAATGTTCCCTCGTGCTTCTGTATCTGCAAAACGTATAAACGAAGTGCTTGAAACAACACCTACTATAATTGATGGTAAGTTGCACAATGGAAAAGATGGATTATCAGGTCATGTTGAATTTAGAAATGTTAGCTTCAAATATCCTGAAGCTTCTGATTATGTATTACAAAACATTAGCTTTACAGCAAAACAAGGCGAAACTATCGCTTTTATAGGCTCTACTGGAAGCGGTAAGAGTACATTAATTAATCTCGTACCTCGATTCTTCGATGCTACCGAAGGAGAAGTTTTAATTGATGGAGTAAATGTTAAAGACTACAATAAAGAAGATTTATATAATAAAATTGGTTATGTTCCACAAAAAGCAGTTTTATTCAGAGGTAGTGTTAATTCGAATGTTGCTTATGGAGAAAATGACAAAGGAATAGCAAGTGAAGATGATATTAAAAGAGCTGTTGCAATAGCACAGTCAACAGACTTTGTCGAAGCTATGGAAAAGCAATATGACTCAGATGTTTCACAAAGTGGTGTAAATCTATCCGGTGGTCAAAAACAAAGACTTGCTATTGCAAGAGCTATTTGTAGAAAACCAGAAATATATATTTTTGATGATAGCTTTTCAGCCTTAGATTATAAAACTGATCGTATTCTTCGTAAAGCTCTTAAAGAAGAAACAGCAAATGTAACAAATATTATAGTAGCGCAACGTATAGGTACTATAATGGAAGCAGATCAAATTATTGTTCTAGATGAAGGAAGAATTGTTGGAAACGGAACACATAAACAGCTTCTAAAAACCTGCTCAGTTTATAAAGAAATTGCAATGTCACAATTTAGTGAGGAGGAGCTTATATCATGAGTAATAATATAGAAAACAAAAACACTCATTCAACAAAAGGACCAGCAATGAAAGGCCCTGGCGGTGGTGGAAGACATGGAATGGGTGGCCCAGTTGAAAAACCAAAAAACTTTAAAGAGTCATCCATAAAACTACTTAAGTACAGTAAATCCTACATTGCAGCAATTATTTTTGCTTTAATAGCAGCAGCAGTAGGAACTATACTACAAATAGTAGGTCCAGATAAATTAAAGGAAATTACTAATGAAGTTACTAAAGGACTACCAGCAATGTTAAGTGGAGAGCTCGTAGTAGGCAGCATTGATTTAACAGCAGTATCAAAAATAGCTTGGTTATTGGTGATTTTCTACCTTAGCTCTTTGATACTTAATTTTGCGCAAAGCTTCATAATGTCAACTGTGACACAAAAAATATCTAAGAGCTTGCGTACAGATATATCACAAAAGATTAATCGCTTACCACTTAAATACTTTGATAAAACAAGTTATGGTGATGTACTAAGCAGAGTTACAAATGATGTCGATGCTATTGGTCAAACTTTAAACCAAAGTGTTGCAACGCTAATTACTTCTGTTACTATGTTTGTTGGAACCTTAGTAATGATGTTTTATAATAGTTGGATACTTACTTTAACTGCTGTAGGAGCTAGTTTATTAGGTTTTCTAATAATGAGTTTAATAATGAAAAAATCTCAAAAGTACTTCGTTCTCCAACAAAATAGTCTAGGAAGCATCAATGGTCATATAGAAGAAGTTTATTCTGGACACAATGTGGTAAAGGCATACAATGGTAGAAAAGAAGCTAAGAGAGTTTTCGAAGAAATAAACAAGGATCTTTATAATAGTGCTTGGAAATCACAATTTTTATCAGGTCTTATGATGCCTTTGATGAACTTTGTTGGAAATTTAGGATATGTTGCAGTATGCGTTATTGGTGCAGCCCTAGCGATGAATGGCACAATTACGTTTGGTGTCATAGTTGCATTCATGATTTATATTCGTTTATTTACACAGCCCCTATCTCAAATGGCTCAAGCTGCTAACAATCTACAAAGAGCTGCTGCTGCTGGAGAACGTGTATTTGAATTTTTAGATGAAGAAGAGCTTTCTGATGAAAGCAACAAAGCTAAAGCTTTACAAAATGTTCATGGCGATGTTGAATTTAGAAATGTTAAATTCGGATATAATCCTGAAAAAATGATTATAAATAACTTTTCAATAAAAATAAAGCAAGGTCAAAAGGTAGCTATTGTAGGTCCAACAGGCGCTGGAAAAACAACAATTGTTAATCTCTTGATGAGATTTTATGATTTAGATGGAGGCGAAATTTTACTTGATGGTGTTCCAATAAGCCAAGTTCCTAGAGAAAATGTTCATGAACAATTCTGTATGGTTTTACAAGATACTTGGATTTTTGATGGTACTATCAAAGAAAACATAATATTTAGTAAAAAAGGTGTCAGTGATGAGGAAGTTATTAATGCTTGTAAAACTGTTGGTTTACATCATTTTATACACACTCTTCCAGATGGATATGATACTGTTCTAAATGAAAAGGCAAGCTTATCTGAAGGGCAAAAACAGCTTATTACAATAGCACGTGCAATGATTCAAAATTTGCCATTACTAATACTTGATGAAGCAACAAGCTCTGTTGATACTCGTACTGAACGAATTGTACAAGCAGCAATGGACAAATTAACTCATGGAAGAACATCTTTTGTTATAGCACATAGACTATCAACAATTAAAAATGCTGATTTAATTTTAGTTATGAAAGATGGCGACATTATTGAAAGCGGAAATCATAAAGAGCTTATTGAAAAAGCTGGTTTTTATGCAGAGCTTTATAATAGTCAATTTGAAACTGTAGCGTAAATATATAAATAAAAATAAAAAAATCAAGTGTAGCAATATGCTTGATTTTTTTATTTATACTTTAATCTATGCTATTTGTAATTGTTTTTAATGTTATGATTTAAATATTTAAATTAAAGCAAACAGTAAAAAGTTAATAAAAAAACTGCCCATATGAACTTATTCTAGATTATGTTGAGAATGCAGCTATACAATAAAATATGAAAAGGAAAAATTATTGAAATTATTATAAAAAAATGGTAAAATAGAAAAAATCAATAGACAAACCCAAATACTAATCGTAATCATATTAATTTATTATGATTACGAATTATATTTACTTTAAGAAAGTGTGAATTATGGAAAAAGAAAGCATATTTTCTGCATTATCATTTGTGGCAACAATAATTTATTTACACGTTGGCATAAGTGCGTTTAAGCAGAATACAAAATCAAAAATAAATCTAGCATTTCTTTTATTATGCAACAGCTACGCAATTTGGTCTTTCGCATATTCTTTCGCATATATAGCAAATAGTAATTCTGTCTTTATGATTTGGAATAAGATATCTGCTTTAGGATGGTGTAGTTTTAGTGCAATTACTTTGTTCCTTGTGCTTCTAATTACAGAGAATAAATTTGCTAATAATAAAATATGTATGATTATCATTTTTGTTCCTGCTGCTCTGTTTTTATATATGGCTGTATTCTTATTTAATGATGGAATTGTTACACCATACTGGATACAAAAGATTTTTTATACAGGAAATTTCTTATATAATTTTATTGCTTTACTTATAAGCATAGTTCTTTTATTTTTATGGGGAATTAAATCTGAGAGCAAAAGAATTAAAATACAAGCACGAATCCTAGTGTTTTCATCTTTGCTACCTTTTATTCTAAATCTTATAATGCAAACAATTCTTCCGATGATGGGATTTAAAAATCTTCCTTTGATGGGACAATTATTTGCTGTAATTTTAATTATTGGTACTTATATTGTTATATATAAATACAAATTTCTTGTAATTCCTGAAAATGTTGTCTGTAAAGAAGTAGAAAATAAAATTATTGATATGGTTATTGTTTTGAATGAAAAAGGTCAACTGATAAAGATTTCTGAACATACACTAAATCTGTTAGGATTTACAGAAGATGAACTTTTGAATAAGAAATTTCTGCTGTTATTTGATGATAGCAGTAGAAAGAAGCACAGAATAGAAAATATGATGAATGAAGAAATAAGGTTTCACGATATTAAAATAAAGAAAAAAAACGGAGAGATAATTCCAGTCAATTTGCATTATATCCCTATTTGGGACACTAAAATTAATGATTTTTTAGGTGCTGCGATTGTTATGCAAGACATTCAAATAGAATATGAATTAGGAAAAAAGAATAAAGAACTTTACGAAAAAACGATTCGGGATAGCTTAACGGAATTATATAATCATCAATATATAATAGAGCTGATTGAAATTGAAATAAAAAAAGTTAACGATTATGATAATAAAATACCATTATCTTTAATGATGATTGATATTGATCATTTTAAAAAAGTTAATGATATTCATGGTCACTTATTTGGTGATTATGTACTTAAAACGTTTTGCGAGAAATTGGTGAATATTATTGGAGAAAAAGGTTATATTGGTAGATTTGGGGGAGAAGAATTCATAATAATACTCCCAAATATAGAAATAATAAAAGCAGTTGAACTTGCTGAAAATTTCAGAAAAGAAATTGAAGATTATGATTTTGATGAATACTTAAAATTAACAGTAAGTATAGGTGTAAATCAGTTTAACAATATAACATCAATTGATTTTATAAAAGAAACAGATGATTTTTTATATAAAGCAAAAGAGAACGGAAGAAATCGTGTGGAGTTTAATAGAGCTTAAGTAAAAAACAATCGTTATTAATTATAAACAATTGTTTTTTTTATTTTTACTTATACTAATTAGTAATTATTTTTTAAATGTAGCAAACTACAAAATAAATTAAAGTATGTAAGATAATAAAAGGAGTTGATTATTATAAGATTATTTATAGCTCTAAATTTTAAAAATGAAGTAAAAGCTCAAATTAGTGAAATAATTAATAAGGTTAAATCAAATTCAATTCAAGGAAAATTTGTAGAACATGAACATATGCATCTTACAGTAGAATTCTTAGGAGAGATACAGAGCAATAGATTGTATATAATTAAAGAAATAATCGATGAACTTGACTTTAATGCATTTACATTTAATTTAACTAAAATAGGACATTTTAAGAGACGTGAAGGTAATATCTATTGGTTAGGAATAGAAGACAACACTACTTTAGTTAATATTAATAATAAATTGCGTAAAGGTTTAGTAGATAATTGCTTTGAGTTAGAAGATAGAGAATTTAAACCTCATATAACTATAGGCAGAAAAGTTATATTGACGGAAAGTTTTAATACCAATGAACTAAACGATATTGTAGGAAAAATAAAAGTTGACATAAATAAAGTAGATTTAATGAAATCAGAATTTATTACTGGAAAGTTGATACATTCTTTAGTATATTCAAAATATTTACGTGATACGATGGATCCGAAATTATAGCAGTAATCAGTTAATATTGCAATTATCATCTAATGTATAAAATAATGTGATATGGTCACAGATATAAATAAGCATTGTTAATATAATTATATCAAAATAAAGTATTAACTTAGTAAATATATATAAAGGATAAGGAGAATGTTAAGTGTTTAATTTTATAAAAAAAGAAGATAAAAATATAATTAATGTAAATGAAATGGATAATCTTATTGGAAAGGTGGAACTTATTGATATAAGAGAACCCTATGAATATAAAAACGGAAGCTTAAAGACTGCTAAAAATATACCAATGGGTAATTTGCTATCAAGTCCCGATAAATATTTAGTAAAAGATAAGACATACTATATCATGTGCCAGTCAGGTGGAAGAAGTGCAAGAACTACAAGGATGCTTACAAAACAAGGCTTCGATGTTATAGATGTTGTAGGTGGTATGGGCTCTTATGTAGGAACAAAGAGAAAATAATTATATAATATAGGAGGATAAATCAATGGGAAGAAAGATATTAGTTGTTGGTGGAGTTGCTGGTGGAGCATCAGTATCAGCGAGACTTAGGAGAAATAGTGAAAAAGATCAGATTGTTATGTTTGAAAGAGGACCTCATGTTTCTTTTTCTAATTGTTCACTCCCTTATCATTTAGGTGGAGTTGTTGAGGAAGCTGATGATTTGGTTTTAATGGATCCGGAGTTATTTTTAAAACAATATAACATTGATGCACGTGTTAATAGTGAAGTAATTGCAATTGATAGGAAAAATAAAACTATAGTAATAAAAAGAACAGATACAGAAGAAGAATATACAGAAAACTATGACAAATTAATATTATCACCGGGAGCATCACCTATTGTACCTAAACTACCAGGTATAACAGATGTTAATATATTTACAGTGCGTAATGTTGTTGATATTGATAAACTAAATAGATTTATAAAACAAATGTCATCCAAGGACGTAACAGTTATAGGTGGTGGATATGTTGGAGTTGAAGTTGCCGAGAATTTAAGTGAAGCTGGATACAACGTATCACTGATAGAAGCAACTAATCAGATACTTCGACCATTTGATTATGATATGGTTCAAATATTACATAAAGTGTTGATTGATCATAATGTGAATTTAATTGTTGGGGATAAAGTAGAAAGATTTGAAAAAGATAAAGTTATTTTATCTTCTGGAAAAATAGTGAATGCTGGTGCTGTTATAATGGCTATCGGTGTATCACCTGAAACAAATCTTGCAAAAGAAGCTGGTCTTGAAATAGGTGAAACCGGAGCGATTAAAGTAGATAAGAATTATCTTACAAGTGACCCACATATATATGCAGTCGGTGATGCGATTGAAGTATATAATGCATTAACCCAAACAATGACAAAACTATCATTAGCTGGTCCAGCATTAAAACAGGCGAGGTCTGTTGCTGATCATATTAATAATAAAAGTACATTGAACAAAGGTTATATTGGTTCTTCTGCAATTAAAGTATTTGAATACAACGGTGCCTCTACAGGATTAAACGAATCATTAATAAAGGCTCTTAATTTAAAAATAAATTATGATATAGTTCGTGTTATTCTGTCAGACAAAGTTGGAATTATGCCAGATGCAGCACCAATGCATTTTAAGTTATTGTTTGAAGTACCGACTGGAAAAGTTTTAGGGGCTCAAGCAATTGGTAAAGGTGATGTTACAAAACGTATTGACATTATAGCTACTGTCATTAAATTTGGAGGAACAGTAGAAGATTTAAAGGATTTGGAACTTAGTTATGCCCCTCCATTTTCAACTGCAAAAGATATTGTTAATTATGCAGGATATGTAGGATCAAATCTTTTAAATGGTGACTTTAAACAAGTAAATGTTGATAAAGTAAGAGAACTAGTAGAAAATAATAATATTATTATAGATGTTAGAGAAAACTATGAGTATAATAGAGGCCATATTAAAGGAGCAATGAATATTCCTTTAAGTCAACTTAGAGAAAGATTAAATGAAATACCAAAAGATAAACCAGTATATTTACACTGCCGTACTGGACAACGCAGCTACAATGCAGCTTTAGCACTACAAAATTTAGGCTTTGATAATGTTATTAACATTACAGGTAGCTTTTTAGGTGTATCTTTTTATGAACACTTTAATGATAAGTCAAATGCAAGAGAAAGCATTGTAACAGAATATAATTTTAGATAATGACATATCGTTATAGCTATTAAACTAATATTATAAAAAAGAGAAGAGTATGAAATAAAATGGTACCTTTGTCAAGGACATTTAAAAATATACCCTACTCTTTTTTTATATATTATTTTCCATAAAGATATGCTATACTATGTTAGGTAGTTGGATAATAAACTTATTACATAACAATTAAAAACAGATTATATTACATAGGAGTAAATACTAAATGAAATTGATCTTAAATTATATAAAAAAAGAAATTGTGCTATGTATATCCTTGTTGCTGGCACTTATTTCTATGATATTTGTGCCTTTGGATAAAGAATATATCAGTTACATAGATTTTCACACATTAAGCATATTACTTAGCTTAATGATTGTAATGGCAGGGTTGCGAAGCCTTGGTATATTTTCCATGATAGGAGCTTGGTTGCTAGAAAAGACAAGTAATGTACGAAGCCTATCAATAGTACTAGTATTGCTTTGTTTTGGATTTAGTATGTTTATTACAAATGATGTAGCACTAATCGCTTTTATTCCATTCACTATTGATGTACTTGTGATGGCAGGTTTAGAAAACTATATGATCCGAATTATTATACTTCAGACTATTGCTAGTAATTTAGGTAGCATGCTTACACCAATTGGTAATCCACAGAATTTATATCTGTTTTCATTAAGCGGAATAGCTTTGAATGATTTTATATCATTGATGCTACCATATACGTTACTTTCACTTATATTACTACTGATATCTTGTTTTATATTAATAGGTAAAAAATCTGTTACAGTAAAAGTACAATCAGACTCTACTCTTTCACACAAAGAAAAGAGAAATTCTATTGTTTATCTATTGTTATTCCTACTTGCTTTGACAAGCGTAACTCGTTTAATTTCAATATATATAGTAGGGGCAGTGATTTTAGCAGTAGTTTTTCTTATGGATCGTAGGACTTTATGTAAAGCTGATTATGCCCTATTATTTACATTCATATTTTTATTTGTGTTTATAGGTAATATGAAGCGTATTCCAGAAATCAATATTTGGCTACATAATATGATACAGGGAAACGAACTGATTACATCAATACTAGCTAGTCAAGTCATCAGTAATGTTCCTGCGGCTATCCTTCTTTCCGGCTTTACGGATAATATGTCAGCACTGATTGTAGGTACTAACTTAGGTGGTCTTGGAACAATTATTGCTTCTATGGCAAGTCTGATTTCTTTCAAATATTATGGCACAACAGAGGGTAAGCGAAACGCAGCTTATCTTGGCTTATTTACCTTGCTCAATCTAATTTTTCTAGCAGTGCTGTTGCTTTTATATTTTCTTATCTAACTGATAAAGGTCGCAGGAATATAATAATTAAATAAGAACACTTCTTCACTCTCCGAATAGAATGTAAATATAATATTATGGAGGTTTGAAAAATGAGAGAACTTAATCCTCAAAAAGTGTTTGTGCAATATCGTGACATAATGAATCCTTATGAACCTGTTAGAGACAGAAAATATACTATTACTCATTCAGATACAACCGCAGATTTATTTGTGTTTATATCCAAAAATTATGCTGAAGATCAAATTACAAAGATGCGTGACGAGGTAAGGATAGTTTGGGGACATTATAATAATGAACTTGCTCTAATTGGCACAGTAACTGTGGATGGTAATGGTATTCCAGGTAATTCTTTAATTAGGAATAATATTTTCTATAAGGAAATGCCAACAGCACTTCAAGCCTTACGACAAGCTGATAGGTTTTTATTTGAAAAATACTATAATCTTGATAACACGCCAGTATATATACACTTCATTTCAAGTAATCCCATATATAAAAAAACATATAATTTTGGAACTATTGGCACATATAATTAATTAGATGTTTAATAAAGAATAACAATGCACCCTACAAAATTATTATGAAAGGTGCATTATTTAAATCTAATGAATAATAAAAAATATTAATGTTTAACAGGATGGGTACCATCCTATTTTTTCATATGGAATTGTGAATTCGATAATACCTGTTGAATATGGTCCTATATCATATTGATGATAGTAAATAGTTATTCCAGTAGGTGACATGAAAAAATTAATAGGATTAAAATATTTTACAATAAGCTCTCTATAGTCTTCAAAGTAAATTAACTGATTTTCTATTAAATTTTTTTCAGCTTGATTAATTATTTCCTGTACAAGTAGGTGGGTGTAATTTACATTAGGATTAAAAAAATTATTAAGATAAATATTTTCTCCAGTACATAGCTCCCAAGTGTTAGAAATTCTTCTAGTGTCTCCATGAGCCCCACCAGTAAATTTATAATTTGAAGAATAAAGGCTTAGAAAACAGTTGTCATTATAAGTTATAACATATTCAATAAAAACTTCATATCCGAAAAAAAGAAATTTGTTTTTCAATGAATCCTTATAATAGTTGATTGCTTGATCATAAAGTATATTTGTAACATAACTTATGTAATTCTCGACCTGTATGTTAATCTGATCGTTTATTTTTTCCTCTGCACTTAAGTTATTATTTATACTTACTACTGGATATTTAATATGAAGTTTCATCACATCTAAATTATCGTATACATATCTACTGTTGATTTCTCGCATATCAATAGTAGCAGTACATCTTGTTTTACTCATTTACATGCCTCCCCTTATTTATAATTCTCTACATTTAATAATTATAATATGCTTTAGTTTTAAAGATGCGAATCTAAGCTATAGTTTAAACGTATTCCAACTTATATATTTTATGCAAATAAAAACTGCCTGTTGAAAATACAATTGGCAGTTTTTACTTAATTATATTAATGAAAAGAGTTTAATCCTCATAAATTTCTCTAGAACCAGAGATAGAAGCTGTTATAGCCTTTTCTACAGACTCTATTGCTTTAACCTTATCACGTTCTTTTAGTGCAGCTAATATCTCCATTGCACTGTTACAGGCAACCTCATTGCCATATCTTTGAAAGAATCTTATCCAAAGTTGAGTAACAGGAACGCGGAAAGAACGATAGATTAGTGGGAGTAATGTATTCTGGCTAGTCATAGATAATTCATGATAAAAATTAAAAACAGCTTCAGCAGCTTTTTCACTATTATCATTTTGTTGCTTCATCTTTTCTAAATACTGTTCAAGTGAAGCAATATTTTCATCTGTATGTCTATCCACAGACAACTCTACAGCTAACTTGTCCACTATCATTTTAATTTCCAAAATAGAACGAATCTCATCCCTACGCAGATGTCCTCCATTATAATTCATAATAGAAAGAAGTGTCTCTACAGTACCATATCTTCGATAATCTATAACAAAAACTCCAGAACGTGGCTTTACCTTTAAAAAACCCTTTCTGGATAGCTCAGCGATTCCGCTGTTTACAACAGCACGACTAACTTGCATTTTTTCAGCCAACAGGCGTTCAGGAGGAAGTTTTTCTCCAATCTTTAATTTTCCTGAAAGTATCATAGTTTCTAACTCCCTAACAAAAAGTTCTTTTAATGTAGGGGCTTTTAATTTTAAAAAATCCATATACATCCCTCTTTCTTAAGTCAAGTATATTTAAACTGGTATAGTCAGATTAAAGAGCAAAACAAGTTTCGCTCTATTTATTCACTTTATTTAAAATTATCAAAATTCTTCATATAAAAAATAACACATTATAGAATAAAAATCAATAAAATATTCTTACTTTATAAACTTATCACATAAACCTATAAAAAGTTTGACAATTGCTTGACAATCTAGAATAAATCTTGTAGAATAAAAATACAATTGTACTACTGGTATGACCAGTATAAAAATATATTCCTAGAGGAGGAAAAACTATGTTTCAATTTAATTATAGTGAAGGCGCAAGTTTCCTAAGCGTTTGGCTAGTATGGATTGGAGTATTTGTCGCTCTATTTTCACTAAATGAAGTAACTCGTAGATTTAAAGTAGCTGGAGTTTTAGGTTTTGTGGTATTGCCAGCTGTACTTTCTGTATTATGGTTTACAGTAATGAAAGAAACTACTTATACAGACTGGTTCCATTTGGCAAAGGTTTATTCATCAACAGCTGGATGTATTGGTTTTTGGTGTATTCGTCATGTTCGTGGAACAAATAAGAAAACAGGCAAGGAATGGGCACTGGCTGACAATAAAATAGCTCTTTGTTTTCCACCGCTAATACTAGCTATCAATATCTTAGAAGCAGTAATACGCGACTTTGAAGTTGGTATCAAATACGCTGTAATGGCTCAGGATGCAACTGCTGATGCAACTGTTATGTTGATGGGTGGACCTTGGAATTTTATGAATGCAATCGCAGGAATCTTGAACATTATAATTATTACAGGTTGGTTTGGTATTAAAATTAGGAAAAAAACTAAAAAAGATGGTAGCCGCGATATGTTGTGGCCTGATATGTTATGGTTTTATATTATAGCATATGATTTATGGAACTTTGCTTACACATATAACTGCTTACCGCATCACGCATGGTATTGTGGATTTGCGTTACTTTTAGCACCAACATTATGTGCATTTACTTTTGGAAAAGGAGCATGGTTACAACACAGAGCACAAACATTAGCACTATGGTGTATGTTTGCTCAAACCTTCCCTCTATTCCAAGATTACGGAAAATGGCGTGTAGACTCAACATACAACCCTACAATATATTTTATAGTAAGCTTTTTAGCACTAGCAGCTAATATTGCTGTAGTAGTTTATATGATTTATAAATGGAAAAAGACAAAACGCAATCCTTACAAGGCTGAGCTATATACAGACTTAAAGGAATACAAGGAAATTTCAGCATTAGCTAAATAAATATTAAGGAAACAATGAACAGGAGGTATCATGAAAGAATTCAGAGTTTTGAAAATTAAAGAAAGTATATTTGAAGACAACAACAAAGATGCACAACGCCTTAGGGATCAGTTAAAAAGTGAAAACACCTTCTTACTAAACCTAATGAGTTCACCTGGAGCAGGAAAAACAACAACATTAGTTAAAACAATTAATCGCCTTAAGGATAAGCTTAGCATAGCTATTATGGAGGCTGATATTGATTCGGATGTAGATGCAAAAACTATTTCTAATACGGGTGTAAAGGTTATTCAATTACATACAGGTGGAATGTGCCATCTAGATGCAGACATGACTAGGCAGGGACTTCAAGGATTAGACGCAAAAGGTACCGACTTAGTAATATTAGAGAACGTTGGAAATTTGGTATGTCCTGCTGAATTCGATACAGGATCTACTAAAAACGCAATGATTTTATCTGTTCCTGAGGGAGATGATAAGCCTCTAAAATATCCATTAATGTTCCAAATATCTGATGCTTTGATAATTAACAAAATAGATACTATGCAAGTTTTTGACTTTAACATGGAGCTATGTATAGAAAGAGTTAAAAAATTAAATCCAAACATTGCTATATTCCCTATTTCTGCAAAGACAGGAGAAGGAATAGAGGCATGGACAGAGTGGTTATATAAAGAGGTTAAAGGAGAGTAAATTTATGGATAAAGATATTACAAAGATGTATTTTCCTGAAGGATATGAATGCAAGTATAATGAAAAAGTAATGGCTCTTGCAAACATGATTGGTCGTAAGGATCCTAAGAAAAACGGATACAAGTGGGATGACCCAGAGTATGTTATTTTAGAGGCCGGTGTTGATGATGAAATGGCTGAAATTGGTCTTGCTATGGGATACTTCACAAAGAGAACTGCTAAGGAAATGGCTCAAATTACTGGTAAATCAGAAGAATACTGTCATGAGCAGATGATGAAGCTAGCGGTTTATGGCACTTGTTTTGTAAATGTTATAAATGGCGAGGATACCTTCTGGCACGGAGAAAGTTGGATTCCAGGTATAATGGAGATGATTGTAAACAATTTGGATAATGTAGAGAAGTATCCTATTGTAGCATATGCTATGGAGGCATATGGAAGAGTTAGAGGTCCAATGAGCTCTGGTATGTTTCCTCCAGGAGTTGGTTTAATGAGAGTAATTCCTATTGAAACTGCTATTGAAGGTAACAGTCGTAAGGTTAGTTATGAAGAGGTTTCTAAATATTTAAATGATAACACTATTTTCTCATGTTCACCTTGCTCATGTCGTACTGACAGAGAAGCTATGGGAGAAGGCTGCGGTCATCTAAAAGAAGATATGTGTATTCAGATGGGACACGCTGCGGAATATTATATACGTACAGGACGTGGACGTAAAATCACTAGGGATGAAGCCTTTGAAATAATCAAGCGTGCAGAGGAAAATGGATTAATGCATCAAATTCCGAATATTGATGGCTCTGGTAAAACTCATGCTATCTGTAACTGCTGTGGTTGCTCTTGCCTATCTCTACGCTCTGGTACTATGTATAAGAATGTAGACATGGTACGTTCTAACTATGTTTCAAGAGTTGATAAGGATAAATGTGTTGCTTGCGGTCAATGCGTTGAAAACTGTCCTATGAATGCGCTAAAACTAGGACAAAAGCTTTGCTCTAGCAAGCCTGTTACAGATGATATTACAACAAGATATACTCCAAGGAATAATGACTGGACACAAGAAGACTGGAACCCAGACTACAGAATCAATCGTCAAGAGGTTGTTGATACTGGTACATCCCCTTGTAAAACTAACTGTCCAGCTCACATTGCTGTACAGGGATATATAAAATTAGCTGCTCAAGGTAAGTATAAAGAAGCTCTTGAACTAATAAAAATGGAAAATCCACTCCCTGCTGTATGTGGATATGTATGTAATAAGCGCTGTGAAGATGCTTGTACTAGAGGCGATTTAGATGAACCAATTGCAATTGACGACATTAAACGCTTTATTGCAGATCAGGATTTAAATAAAGATACTCGTTTCATTCCTAAGAAACGTAACAATTACAGTGATAAAAAGATTGCAATTGTAGGATCTGGTCCTGCTGGATTGTCCTGCGCATATTATCTAGCTATTGATGGATATGATGTAACAGTATTTGAAAAAGAAAAAGTAGTTGGTGGAATGCTAACTCTTGGTATCCCCTCTTTCGTTCTTGAGAAGAAAATTGTTGAAGCAGAAATTGATATTTTAAGAGAATTAGGTGTTAACTTTAAAACTGGAGTTGAGGTTGGAAAAGATATAAGTCTTGACCAATTAAGAAAAGATGGATATAAGGCGTTCTATTTAGCGGTTGGAGCTCAAAAAGGCAGAAGTATTGGTGTAGACGGAGAAAACTATGAGGGTGTTATTTCCGGAATAGAATTCTTATCTCGTATAAATCAAAATGAAGAAGAAAAAATTTCTGGCAAGGTTGTAGTCATCGGTGGTGGCAACGTAGCTATCGACGTAGCTCGTGTAGCTGTTCGTGCTGGCGGAGAAAAGGTAAGCATGTTCTGCTTGGAAAACAGAGAACAAATGCCTGCTCTTGATGAAGAAATTGAAGTTGCTGAAAGCGAAGACATCACAATTAACAACTCTTGGGGACCTAAGCGTATTATTGGTGAAAATGGTAAAGTAACAGGAATAGAATTGATGCGTTGTATCAGTGTATTTGACGAAAACAAGCGTTTTTCACCTAAGTATGATGTAAATGACACAATAATCATAGATGCTGATTATGTACTCTTATCTGTAGGTCAATCTATTGACTGGGGTAATTTATTAAATGGTAGTGAAGCTGTTTTAAACCCTAACAAAACTATTAAGGTAGATGATATCACATATCAAACAAAACAAACTGATGTATTTGCAGGTGGAGATGCAGTTACTGGACCTCGTTTTGCTATTGATGCTATATCAGCAGGAAAGCAAGCAGCTATTTCTATTCATAGATTTGTTCAAGTAGGACAGGACTTGCTTATAGGTCGTAGCAGACGTGAATATATTGAATTAGATAAAGAATCTGCTATTATTGATAGCTTTGATACTAGCCCTAGACAAAGAGCAGCAAGAATTAATGGTCAGGAAGCTAAGAAGACCTTCCGTGATATTAGAGCAGCTCTTACTGAGGAACAGATGAAAAAGGAAACTGAGAGATGTCTTGGCTGTGGCGCAACTGTTGTAGACGAATACATGTGTGTTGGCTGTGGAATGTGTGCTACAAAATGTAAGTTTGATGCCATTACTCTAGAACGTGTTTATGATGGTAAGGGTGTTGAATTCTTAGGTATAAAAAAGGCAATTATACCTCATGTAATTACACGTAAAATAAAAATAGCAGGCAAAAAAATATTTGGGGGCAAAAAATAGCTATGCACGAGCTAGGAATCATGTACCATATAGTTAAGCAAGTGCTGAAAGTGGTAGAAACAAACCAGCTCTCAGAGGTTGAAGCCATTGTACTGCAAGTGGGAGAATTTTCTTCAGTGGTTCCAAGATATCTTCATGCCTGCTACCCTGCTGCAGTAGATGGTACAGTACTTGAAAATACCAAATTAGAAATAGAGACACTCAAAGCTAATGGGATTTGTAAAGCTTGTAAAAAAATTTATCCCATATTAGAGAACTCAAGAGTATGCCCTGAGTGTCAAAGCGAAGATTTTGAGTTGATTAGTGGCACAGAGTTTTATTTAAAAGAAATACGAGCGTATTGATAAAAAGGAGTTAGTTTTAAAAAACTAACTCCTTTTTTTATGTAAAATACTAATTTCTCAATGATAAAGAAATGTTGACACATGTCCACTTTTGTAAATCGAGTAGGAGGTAATTAATTATTTTAATCACCGTCCTCTCACACCACCGT
>JAEAME010000465.1_pt1 | contig 41560 bp, 28 predicted proteins | sample 8958731 | NCBI WGS metagenome assembly JAEAME01 (sample SAMN16933194, study PRJNA681113) | bioreactor sludge metagenome | isolation source: anerobic bioreactor sludge (Control) | place: India:Bengaluru | collected 2018-10-24
ACACTTGCGATCCATATTCCTTTCCCCAAAGCCACGGCATTCATCGGAAACTCCATTCTTCAATACAAATGGCAATTGATCAGAACTTCATTTAATTCTAATAAGGCCGATCTAAATTTGTCAAGCTATTCCTGCGCTGGGGGGACGCTCTTAAAAAATTCAAAAACTACTCCATCAGACGGTATTTGCATGCATCAACAATTGCTTGCCCCCGCATCACCGCATAACTAACACCTGCAACGCTCATCTCCAGTATACGCGCTAAATCAGCCAGCGACAGGCCCAATTCTTTGGCTGCCCAAAAGCACAGAATGCTACGCGCTTTTACTTTATTTTGCTGTTGGCCGCCTGCAAATATTTCACATTGTTCAATTCCGCAAACTTCAGCAACTCTGGTTGCAATCTTTTGTAGATCATATCCACGAATCGTAAGTTCATATCCGCGCGCATATTTTTCATTGACTCGAGAAAGTATGGCATCCACAAAGTCTGATTCCCCTAATATCCTCTCATCACTCATCATATGTATCGCTCCGCCTGAGCCGGCCTTCTTCACGGCAGACCATCTTCCGAGACTCCGCTTCAATCCGCCACCTACCAGCTCATCCCGGCGGCCCTGATGAAGACCTTCTTGCATATAACATAAATAAGCGCATCTCCCTTCTGTGATTGTTCTCCCAAAATATCCAAGCACATAGTCCACCTCCTGCCATGCTCGCTCCTGTAACCCCATGATAGCACCATGACCACAGTATGGGTGCATGTTCAGGTCCTCAATGGTCGGAATCACACCCGCTCTCAACGGATTGAGATGTATGTATCGAACCAGCTCTTTAAGATAGACATCTTCTTGGCACACAATGGATTTATAACGGTGATGCAAGAGTTGGCCATGCCGTTTATGACGCTGATTAAAGTTAACCACATATCCGGTTAGAAGCCTTCTCATAAGCTGAGCCAGCGGCATTTCCGCGGTACGAAAAAGAAAATGGGCGTGATTAGAAAGCAATGACCATCCATAACACGCGGTTTTCGATTCAATGAGCAAATTCCCTAAGCGATCGAGAAAGTCCTTCCGGTCATTGGCTACTCTGAAAATGTTTCGGCGTTCTATTCCCCGGATTATGACATGATGAAAAATGCCTGGTGCATCAAGACGGGCTGATCGCGGCATGAGAAAGCTCTTATGAGAATCGCGTTATTTAATTATTTAAGAGCGTCCCCCCCCCTTTGGACGAAATTGAAATTTGCCCTCCTACACCAGGGCCCGGTCGAGGCTGCGGTACTGGATGGCCTCGGCGATGTGGTGGGATTTTATGTGCTCCTCCCCTTCCAGGTCGGCGATGGTTCGGGAGACCTTGACAATGCGGGTGTAGGCCCGCGCGCTTAATCCCAGCTTCTCCATGGCCTGGCGGAGCAGCATCTGGGAGTCCTCATCGATCCGGCAGAACTGCCGCACCTGGCGCGCCGCCATCAGGGCGTTGCAGTAGATCTTCATCCCGGCAAAGCGTTTGTGCTGGATGGCGCGGGCAGTCACCACCCGCTCCTTGATCACCTGCGAGCTTTCCCCCAGCCGCTCCGCGCTCAGCTCATGAAAGTTGACCGGCGGCACCTCCACCTGGATGTCGATGCGGTCGAGCAGCGGCCCCGAAAGCTTGGCCTTGTAGCGCTGCATCTGCGGCAGGGTGCAGGTGCACTGCTGGCGGGGATCGGTATAGAAGCCGCAGGGGCAGGGGTTCATCGCCGCCACCAGCATGAACCGGGCGGGATAGGTCAACGAGGTGACCGCCCGAGAGATGGTCACCTTCCCGTCTTCGAGGGGCTGGCGCATCACCTCCAAAGTATTCTTTTTAAACTCCGTCAGCTCATCCAAAAAAAGGACCCCGTTGTGGGAAAGGCTCACCTCCCCCGGCCGGGGAATCGGCCCCCCGCCGATGAGCCCCGCGTCTGAAATGGTATGGTGAGGGCTGCGAAAGGGCTTGTGGGTCACCAGTGCCTGGTCCGGATCAAGCAGTCCCATCACGCTGTGAATCTTGGTGGTTTCGAGCGACTCTTCGAAGGTCATGGGCGGCAGAATGCTTGCGATGCGCTTGGCCAGCATGGTCTTCCCGGCCCCGGGAGGCCCCACCATGATGATGTTGTGCCCGCCCGCCGCCGCCACCTCGATGGCCCGTTTCGCGTATTCCTGCCCCTTGACCTCGCAGAAATCAACCGGATAGGCGGCATGCCGGTTGAATATCTCCTCAATATCAATTTCCGCGGGCTTAATCGACAGCACCCCGTTCAGAAAATCGACCACCTGGGAAAGATGCTCCACCCCCAGCACCTCTATGCCGTTTACCACCGCTGTCTCGGACGCATTGTCCTGGGGAACAATAATTCCCTTCAGTCCGCCATCGCGGGTGGCCACCCCCAGAGGCAATCCTCCGTGGATGGACTTAATCCTCCCGTCCAGGGAGAGCTCCCCGGCAATGAGGTAGTCCTGTATTTTGTCCCGCCTCACCACATCTGACGCCACCAGGATGCCGATGGCGATGGGCAGGTCGAACGAAGCGCCCTCCTTGCGTATGTCCGCCGGCGCCAGGTTGACGGTTATGCGCTGGGAGGGGAAATTGTAGCCGCTGTTCTTGATGGCCGCCTTCACCCGGTCCTTGCTCTCCTTGACCGCACCGTCAGGCAGCCCGACGGTGGCCAGCGCGGGAAGACCCAGCGCAATGTCCGCCTCCACCCCCACCAGGTAGGCATCGATCCCCAACAATCCGCCGCTTATGACTTTCGCTATCATAAAAATTTGAAGAATGAGCGCATGATACAACAAAAGATCATGCCGCTTCGGGGCACCGCTCCGTATGATCCCCGTATTGGATTACCTCTCCTGCGGGAATGACACATTTTTATGGTACCTTGTCCAGAATTTATCCATGGGAAAGTGGCAACCAGTTTTCCCCAACGTAGGTGCGACCGGCCGGTCGCCCTTACGTGATTTCCGTAGTCGCAATTAATAATTAGCAAGTACCGTGCCCACACATCCGAGTCCCCGGCCAACGTCTTCGGATATTTTACCTTGACGAAACCACGGGCTTGGCATAAAGATTTAGATACGTTATGGTTACTTGAACTGACGCTGGAGCAATTTAGAATGGGTAAATTGACGCATGTTGATAAAAAGGGCAAGGCGCGCATGGTGGATGTGTCGGAAAAGAACATCACCTTGAGGGAAGCGGTTGCCTCAGGGACCGTCTGTATGAAGCCCGAAACCTTCCGGATGGTAATGAATGCGGAAATTGCCAAAGGGGATGTGCTGGGTGTTGCTAAAATAGCAGGCATCATGGCGGCAAAGAAAACCAGCGACCTCATTCCATTGTGCCATCCTTTGGACATTACCCATGTGGATTTACAGTTCCATCTGAGGGAAAAGCAAAGCGCCGTTACCATTGAAGCCGCCGTCAAGACCCTTCATCGAACCGGCGCGGAAATGGAGGCGCTGGTTGCGGTTACCACCGCGGCACTCACTATCTATGATATGTGCAAAGCCGTGGACAGGGCCATGGTCATTTCTGATGTAAAGTTGCTCAAAAAGAGCGGGGGGAAAAGCGGAACCTACCGGCTCAAGCGCGCCTGAAATTTTGCTTTACAGCAGCCATGTATTGATATAGTAATAATGGTGAGCGAAACACCTGGTGGATGCATGGCAATGAACAAGGACAGACTGGAATATTTCAAACAATACCTGACCAATCAGCGGGATACCCTGGTCTCCGAAGCGATGAAGACGGTCGAGGACATGAGCGATGAGGAGGAAACCTTTCCGGACCCGACCGACCGCGCCTCGCTGGAATCAGACCGGAATTTTCTCCTGAGAATACGCGACCGGGAACGGAAACTGATCGTGAAGATTAACGAGGCGCTGGCCCGGATCGAAGACGGCACGTTCGGCATCTGCGAGATGTGCGGCGAGGACATATCCGAAGAGCGCTTGAAAGCAAGGCCGGTAACCACGCTTTGCATTGACTGCAAGACAGAAGAAGAAGAAAAAGAGAAAATTGGAAGCTAACGCCATTTGCACAATAGAAAAAAGTCCGGCCACCGCCCTCTCCCCTGATCATCATATTCCCCCCGCTCCTGTCCGGTTAACGCATATTCCCATTGCCGAGTTTTGCTGCTGATCATCACCCCGGACTGACTATTGGCATTTTCCATCGAATGAATGTTGGTGCATCCATCACTACACATATAAGCGGAGCATGCCGTGCCTGAGTTACGAAAAGACCCCATTATCAGCCGGTGGGTTATCATTTCAACCGAGCGGGGTAAAAGGCCTTCCAGCTTCAGCCCCCCGGCCAGGAAAACCCATGATGATTTTTGTCCCCTCTGCCCGGGCAACGAAGACAAAACACCGCCGGAAGTCTTTGCTCACCGGCCGTCCGGTTCGCTTCCCAACACCCCGGGCTGGAACCTCCGGGTCGTGCCCAATAAATTTCCCGCGCTCCGCATCGAAGGCGAGCTGGACCGCAGAGGCGAAGGCATTTATGACAAGATGAACGGCGTCGGCGCCCATGAAGTCATCATCGAATGTCCGGATCATGATGCCACCCTCGCTTCAGTCTCTGCGGAACATTTTGAAAAGGTGCTTTTAAGCTACCGGGACCGGATGAATGAGCTCTACCGGGACCGGCGCTTCAAATACATGGCCATCTTCAGAAACCAGGGGGAGGTGGCCGGGGCATCGCTTGCCCACCCCCACTCCCAGATCATTGCGCTTCCCATTGTCCCCCGTCGGGTGATGGAGGAGCTTGAAGGTTCCAGGGCATATTTTAATTATAAGGAACGGTGTGTCTTCTGCGACATCATCCGGCAGGAAAAAGAGCATGGGATGCGGGTGGTCAACGAAAACCGGGAGTTTATTGCCCTGACCCCCTTTGCCTCCCGTTTTCCCTTTGAGATCTGGATTCTTCCCAAACATCACAGTTCCTCTTTTGAGGACATTCCCCATTTTCACTATGCTTCACTGGCGGAGCTTTTTTCCGACACCTTGAAGCGGCTATCCCTGTGCCTGAATGATCCGCCCTATAACTTCATGCTGCATACCTCGCCGGTGAGCGAAAAGCTGAACGATTACTACCACTGGCACTTTGAAATCATCCCCCGCCTTACCCGCGTCGCCGGCTTTGAATGGGGCTCGGGGTTCTACATCAATCCCACGGCACCTGAGGATGCCGCGCAAATCCTGCGGGAAACACCGCCGGCTCCCGCGGCACCGTAGTTGAGGCACTGCCTTTTCTGATTCCCCCTATGATCGTATAGCCATTCTGCCTCTCCAACGTAAACATAGTATGATTTAATGGAGGGACGCGCTCTGTCGCGTCCTCCGTTTTTTTTACGGCCACGACGGAGCGTGGCCCTCCAAAGAACCATTTCCAGTTTTTGTATCATGGATCCTGCAATCAAGTCGCAGGAAGACTGTGCCAAATCTTCCGCATTTTCTTCTCCCGTTTTCCCCTCTGCCAGTACCGCCACATCATGTTGTCTTCAAAAAATCATCTCAAAAAAGGCTCATTAATCCAAAGCAAATGTCCGATAGGACCCGGTAACTGCTGAGTCTCAGGCTACTTCCCTTTGCATTGGACGAGAAGGGAAACAAGCCGAAATAAGCCATGCCGCAGTTTGTGCAGCTATTAAAATAGTTAATAGCAGGTGGGCGAAAATGGCATACGCGAAGTCATAGGCAAAGCGGCGTTGAGACCCGCCGGCCGTGCGGATGCGCTTAATAAAAAGCAATGGTATCAAACAGTTGTCCCCTGTTGCACGGGATAACCGTGATAAAAAATTATTTTGGTACGATGCTTGCTCAATTAACCCGCGCGAGGCCTTTTAATACTTTGCAGGCTGAGCAACTTAAGGAGTAACGGCGATGAAGTCAGAAAACAGAGGATTCACTCTTGTCGAACTCATGATTGTGATCGCGATAATAGGCATTTTGATCACTATCGGAGGGGTATCGTTCACCCGGGAACTCCCCCATTACCGACTTAAGGGAGATGCCGGGACCATCCACCGCAGCATGATGACCGCGAGGACGCAGGCAACCTCATCAGGCCGGCAGTTTGCAATCACCTTCGACCTTGACGCAAGCCCCCAGGAGTATTTCCTTCAGGAGGGAAACGCCAACAGCGGCTCCACCGCCTGGACCACCAGGGCTTATCGCAAAGAACTTTCCCCCTCGGTGCATATAGCCCAGGTGGTTGATGACGGCGGAACCAAGACCTCGGGCACCGCCCGGGTGATCTTTAATCCCAACGGCTCGTGCGGCACCGGCGATGTTTTCCTGGGGAGCGCCGCTCATGGCTACCGGGTGTTTCTGACGCCGACCACCGGACGGGTGCAATCGCACGAGGGGTGGTCATAAGAGATTGCTTTAAGGCATGTCATTCCCGCGGAAGCGGGCATCCAAAAAAAGAATGGATTCCCCGATCAAGTCGGGGAATGACAAATAATAAATGACGACACATTATCTTGCATTTAAGAATATAAGGAGGAGTCGCGATGTCAGTACAACACACCGGCAATAACCAGGGCTTTACCGTGGTTGAACTGATGGTTGCGGTTGTCATAACCGTCATTGCCTTTGCCGGCCTTGCCACCATGGAAATAGCCTGCATCAACGGCAATTCCATCGCCAGCAACGTCACCACCGGCATCACCCTGGCCCAGGACAAGATGGAAGATCTGAAGAGCCTGAACGTTGATGACCCGGAACTGGATGACAATAATGCCAGCAACAATGTGAACCTCCGGGAGGGCATCGAGGATTTCGCCGACGTGGGCAGCCTGGCCACCGCCGATGACGGGCACCGGGAAGAAAATATCGACGCCAAGGGAAATCCGGGCGGCATGTACACCCGCTTCTGGAACGTTGCCGACGACACTCCGATTGACGGGCAGAAAACCCTGATGGTGGTTGTGACCTGGCGGGACAGCATCGTCACCGTCTCATCGATAATTTAACCGGAGGAGATGTGTTTATGAAAGAGAAAAATCCGGCAGGAGCGGCTTTAAGCCGCGATTTAATTGCTCAGAGAAGACGGCAACTGGGAATCAGCCTGGTCGAGCTGATGATCGTGACCGCCCTGCTCGGTCTGGTGATGGCCGGCATGTATAACATGTTCGTCCACCAGCAGAAAAGCTATACCATCCAGGACCATGTTTCGGCGATGCAGCAGAATGCGCGGGTAGGCCTCGAGTACCTGGTGAAAGATATCCGGATGGCCGGATATATGCCTGAAAGCATCCCCTTTGATCCCGATGATCCGCCGGTGCCTGCACCGCTAAAATCAACCCCCCCCGTCGCCGATGTTGCCGGCCAGACCTTCACCGACGGACACAGCGAATCAATTGAAGAAGCCACCGCCCACAGCATCACCTTCCTGGCCGACATTGATAATGACGCCCGAACCGAAACCGTCCGCTACGCGCTCACCGGAACCAACCTCACCATGGAGGTGTGGGAGTGGAACGCCCTGACTGCAACCTGGAGCAACAGCAGCGGAGCTCAAACTATAGCGGAAGACATTGAGAATCTTGACTTCACCTATGTTCTTCTAGCCGACGACAGAGGATACAACAACGATATTGATGACGACGGCAACGAAGGGATAGATGAGGAGGGAGAACTCAAGACCTGGAATTTTGGCAGCGATGGAGCCCTGGGCAACGCACAGCGCCGGTTTATCCGTCAGGTTTCGGTCACCATGAATGCGAGAGCAGCGGTTAAAGATCCTGTTTACATTGACCCGGTGGCGGGGGATCACTACCGGAGGCGGGCACTCACTTCGAACATTAATTTACGCAATATTGCTTTTATGTAATACGGGAGCGCCGGCGACGCAGCAATCGCATGCTAAGGAAATCTGGTTATACTAAAAGAGGAGAACGCACCATGATAAAGAAATCCGACCAAGAGAGCGGCGCCATCATCGTGGTGGCCATTTTTGTCACCCTCGCACTGGCAGTGCTTGGGGCCCTTGCCAGCATGCTGACCGATGTTGAGCTTGATATTGCCAGAAACGACCGTTTCGGCAAAGAAGCATTTTTCGTCGCCGACGCCGGCATTCCCATTTCGGCAAAGCTAATACGCGATATGGCTTTAAACGAAGGGGTGAACTCATCAGACTATCCGGGTATTACCATCGATGACAACCTGATAAATGAGGTAAGGAATTACTACAAGGGCGAAACGGACAAAAATGATAAGACCACAGATACCCCCACCCACAATCCTGATCTTGAAACCTCGGTGCTGGAGCGGAACGTTGGTGTCGATATCGACTGGAGGCTAAAAAAAGTGGGGCCCGGCAGTTCGCTTCTTTTCGCCATGGGATATGAGGGTATCGGAGCCGACCGCAGCCATGGCGGGATAAAGTTTTTTTATGATGTCAATTCCAACGGTTATGCACCGGGTAATGTGTCGGCGCGGGTTAGCGCCGTGTATCTTTACCAGTAAAGGAGGACACCTCCCATGAGAAAAATAAGCACGGTGTATTTATTATTGCTTATGATTCCGCTTTTGATACCTGCGCCTGCAGAGGCACAGTGCCCGTGGTGGTGGCCGGACTGCCCATGGGGCACAACCACGACGACCTCGGTCAGACCGACCACCACCACCTCGGTCAGACCAACCACCTCAACCTCGGTCAGGCCGACCACCTCAACCAGCTCCACCACCACTTCGGTCAGGCCGACCACCTCAACCAGCTCCACCACCACCTCGGTCAGGCCGACCACCTCAACCAGCTCCACCACCACCTCGGTCAGGCCGACCACCTCATCAACCAGCTCAAGCACCACCACCTCAACCCCGGCCTCGACTACCATCCCTCCTGCTGATATGGCGATGTACCAGTGCACCCCTCTCTTTGCCACTGCGGAGGTGACTCCCAATATCCTGATCACCCTTGATAATTCCGGCAGCATGAACTATATGGCCAATGGATATACCGGGACCGGCAGTGATGCCGGGTATTACCTTCCCGATGATTACAACCCCAATACCGTCTACTACGGATACTTTGACTCAACCGCCCGTTATACATATAACGGCACCAACAGTGAATTTGTCAGGGACAACACGTCCGGCACCTGGAACGGGAACTTCTTAAACTGGCTCGCCATGAGGCGTGTGGATGTCGAGCGAAAAGTCCTCGTGGGAGGCAAAGCCAGCTCACGTACGGGAACAGGAGAGACTGTCTTAAGCGGTGAGGTCCCGGCGCAGGAGAGCAGGAAATTCTTTAAATTTTGTTCGGATGCGGGGAGCTACACCCCTTACAGCAACCAGTATATCTACAAGCTTTCCAAGGGATATATCGAGGTCTATAAAATCGATACTCCTGCCAATTTCAGTTACGCTTCCGATTTCAAGATGTACTGCAACGATTACAATGGACATGATGCCTACTTTGAGGACATGTACTTTGATTATCAGGGCACTTCCAGCGAAGATCATAGGGGTTACCGCGTCTATAGACGGAAAACCTCAAGGTCCAACGGCGCCTGTGACATTGATTATTATGATACCTCCACAAACCGCACCACGCTCACCTATCAAACACGATTTGCCATTAACGTCCGCAAAAAGGAATCCGAAGAGCCGACCCTGTTCCTCGATGGCAATGTTGCAGGCATTCTGCAGCGGGTGGGCAACCGGGCCCGCTTCGGCCTGGAATATTATAACAACGAAGAAGGCGGCAGAATCGCGAATTGCATCGGCAGTCCTTTCGCTTCTCTCGTCACCAACATCGAGAACGAGGGATGCGATAACTGGACGCCGCTCGCTGAAACCCTCTATGAAGGGGTGCGCTATTTCAGGCAGGATGCCCCGTATTACAGCAGCAGTGATTACACGGTGAGCCAGAATAATGATCCCTACTACTTTCAGAGCGAATCGGCATATGTTCCATGCGCCAAAAGCTTCATTCTCATGGTAACCGACGGGGAATCCACCCAGGATTTGAACATTCCCTCTTCCTTGCGGGACTATGACCATGATGGACGTGACCCGGGAACCTATCCTGACAACGGTTCCGATTATCTGGACGATGTCGCTCTGTGGGCGCACACCACTGACGCACGCACCGGCACTAAAAACCTGGCGGGAGAGCAGGTAATCAATCTGTACACCATCTTTGCCTTCGGCGAAGGGTCTCAGCTGCTTCAGGACGCCGCAAAGAACGGAGGGTTTGTCGACATAAATGGCAACCATGCGCTTGATCCCGGTACTGCCGAATGGGACAAGAATAACGATGGGGTTCCTGATGCGTATCTTGAAGCGGCAGACGGCAACCAGCTTGAGCTGAAGATTGCACAGGCCATTACCCAAATCCTGCAGCGGGCGGCTTCCGGCACCTCCGTATCCATACTTTCCACCTCTGCCGAGGGTGAAGGCTCACTCTACCAGGCGCACTTCATGCCGGTGGTCTTCGATGGCATGAGGAAAATTGACTGGGTGGGCTATCTCAATTCCTTATGGGTAGACCCCTATGGAAATCTCCGCGAGGATACGGTGCATGATGACGCCCTGGTGTATGGCGACGATACCATTATCAAATTTACCATCGATCCCGGTTCAGGGGAAACTGCCATTGCGCGCTATCATGATACTACCGGTCCTGATGGTGAGCCTGACGGGAAGGCAGACAGTGACACCCCCTATGAAACTGTTCTGGTATCCGAGCTTGAACCCCAATGGGAGGCGGGCCGGAAGCTGGCGCTGAAGGATGCGACCTCCAGGACCATCAAGACCTGGGTTGATCTCGACGGGGATGGCGAGGTGGATACTGCCAATGAGTATATCGACTTTACCGTTGCCAATGCCGCTACCCTGCGGCCCTTCCTGGGCGTTTCGACGGTCGGCGAGGCGGAAGACATCATATATTTTATCAGGGGCGAGCAGGTAGCGGGCATGCGGGACCGAAACATCACCATCGGCGGGACGGAATACGTGTGGAAGCTGGGTGATATTATCTATTCCACCCCCACCGTGGTGAGTGAACCGATGGAAAAGTATAATGTCTACTACGGTGATGTGACCTATGCCCAGTTTTTCAAGCACTGGGAAAACCGGGGAGTCACCGTGTACGTAGGAGCCAATGACGGCATGCTCCACGCCTTCAAGGGAGGAACCTTCACCGAGGGAGACAATCCTGAAACCGCGAAGGAAGAGCACGGATTCTACAGTGCAACGGAAGTTCCCGCCACCAGCGAGGATCTGGGGGAGGAACGCTGGGCCTATATCCCCTACAACCTGCTTCCCCATTTGCGGTGGCTGACCAGCATGGATTATCCCCATGTCTATTACGTCGACGCAAAACCAAAGGTGACCGATGTAAGGATATTTCCTGATGACGCGGATCATCCCAACGGGTGGGGCACCATATTGATCGGTGGCATGAGGCTGGGGGGTGAAGCGATAACCCTGGTGGACGATTTTAACGGGGACGGCACGATGGATGCGCCGAGGACCTTCCGCTCAGCGTATGCGGTGCTGGATGTGACCAATCCTTCCAATCCCTCGCTTTTGGGCGAGTTGACCGATCCCGCCATGGGCCTGACCGTCTCGTATCCTGCCGTTGCCCGGCTGGAGACCAGCTATGGATTCGACAGTCCTGAAAACGATGAGTGGTTCGCTCTTATGGGTTCGGGGCCCTTTGATTGCGACGGCACGAGCAATCAGCGGGGCCGTGTTTTCGTGTATCGCATGGCACTGCATGACGGAGCCCTGGACTTGCATAACGCGGGACTGGAGCAAACCATCCTGACCAATGAAAGTAATGCTCTTATGGCATCGCCCGTCACCATGGATCTCAACCTCAATTACAATGTCGATACCATTTATATCGGAGAAGCTTACACCGCCGGCTCGGTCGAACGAGGCAAGATGCTCCGCATCAGCACCCGGAATAACAATAATCCTTCACCCAATGCGAGTCCCTGGCCGTATAAAACTGATCCATCCAGCAGTTCCTGGCTCATGACCACATTGTTCAGCTCAACAACCCCTATTACTGCCTCACCGGCAGTATCATCGGATGAGCATGATAATATATGGGTCTACTTCGGCACGGGTAAATACTATAGCGTGAGCGATAAGAGTGATACCACCACCCAGTATTTTTACGGGATTAAAGACGCCTGCGCCTATGGAGGGTGCAGCGCCGCCGACGAGGTTGCCCTTGCTGATTTATATCAGTCCACAAACATCATTGTGCTGACCAACCGGGAGGTTGTCGGTGCTGCGGCAGACACCTGGGATGACTTTGTTGATGAAGTGCAGGAGAAAAAGGGCTGGTACATCAGCCTGACTCCCGGCGGCGAGCGGTTGCTGACCCGTCCCGGCATCCTGGGCGGAGTGGTGGTTTTCGCCCCGTACACGCCGGTTGCAGATCTCTGCCAGTCCGGCGGCACGGGCGCGCTCTATGCCCTCTATTACGAAACCGGAACCGGCTACCCTGAGCCCATTCTGACAACAGAGGCCTATGGTAATGAGGAGAAGAGCGTAACCAGGATTGACCTGGGCGAGGGACTCACATCAGAGATAGGACTGCATGTGGGCAAGAAGGTCGAGAGCACCGGGTTTATTCAGCAGAGCACCGGCGCGGTCATGCAGGTGGATGTTGACCCGGCGCTGAAAATTAAAAGCGGACTTGTGGGATGGCAACAGTATTAAGGAGGATGCGCGCATGATTAAAAAAATAGTGCTGTCCGTGATGGTTATGGGGTTTGCCGCCATGCTTGCCGGCGCTTCAGACCTCTCGCAAAACACCCTGCCTGCTGATGAGGAGCACGCGCCCGCAGCAAATAAAAAGCTGCATACCGACATGCTGGCCCTCGATGGCGTCGGTGATAATTATGTAACCTTCTGCAACCGGATCTATGAGGTCAATTCCCATACGACGATCAGAAATGAACGGGGAAGGACTATCTCTCTTGAAAACCTCACCATTCCCTGTGAGGCAATGGTGAGCTACTACCGGAAAAAGGAGAAGTATCACCAATACGTAGCCGTAGCCATCGAGGTGCGCGGTGAGGCCGAGCCCGTCCCGAAGTAACCATTAATGGTAGGTGCGCAGTCTGGTGAGGCAGGGCTCGGATTCGCCCTGCCTTTTTATTTCCGCTTTTAATAAAGTATTATCCCGAGTTTCCGATATAAATGCTTGTACATAAATACTGATGCTTATCTTCATTCTACCTCGGGAACCGCAGACCCATGTGGTATTTCCGTGGGAGCGCATTCATGCGCGATGCATTCGCGGCTGAAGCCGCTCCTACCGTTAATAATGACATCCGATAAAGATCCATATTCTTTCTTCGTAACGCTAAAAGCGCAACCCATGAACAGAATAAAAGATACTGCTCCCGCTGATGACCAACTGTTGCGAGATGCCATTATTGAGCTCAATATCTCGCGCCGCAAGGCGGGCATGTATCCGGACGGTCATCCCGAGCTAGAGGAGACACTCGGCCGGGTGCTGGAAGGCTTTCACGCGTTACTTGAGCTGAAGGGGCAGATTACACTGTCCGTGGCAAAAGATATCCTTTTTGCCGATGATCGCCCCCTTGATAAAAAAAATCCTGCCTACAAGGAATTTGCCCTCTGCCTGAGCAGTAAAAGCATCATCTCGGCAACCTTCGCCCGCGGCATCACCAGACAAGAACTGCACACATTTCACCGTTTTCTCCTGAAAGACGGGGGAGACGAATCTCCGGGGGACCTGGAAAAGGAATTCAATCAACACGCCTTGTCCCATATCAAGACGGAATTCATTGACTATGAGGCCTTTTCCTTTGCCGAGGGCCCTATCGTCGAAGACAACAACCGAAAAAGAGGCCTGTACGACCGGTATGTACATGAACTCATCAGGGGAAACCTGCGGTCATCAAAATACCCGGTTATCCGTGAGATACCCCCGGAAACCTTAGCGCGCCTTCTCAACGAAGTGGATCCCGCTCAGATCACCGATGCAGTCAGCGACCGGATTATTGCCGCCTATGTGTGGCAGTCACTGGAAAAAATATCCTGGATCACGGACTTCAACAAGCTGATTAAATTCATCAACCGGCTGCGCCCTGAGCTGAAAAAGCAGTTTCTCTCCTCCTCGTTCTCCAGATTTCCCAAAGAAATAAGTCTGACCGAAGATATGCTGAGGGAAATATCCGCAGACGAAGCAGTTGAGTTCCTCGATTCCATCAATGAAAAAAAAGCTGCCATGCCCGAAGCCATCAAAAACCTTATTGAAAAGCTCTCCCTGCTTACCCCGGAAGGATTCCTCGGGCGCACCTCGGGCAGAGAACTTATCATCGACGATATCCCGCTTCCCTTCGACCTTACCATCATGTCCGATGAAGACGATTTCAGGATGTTTGTGAATGACGCTTACACCGAGGAACTCCATTCGCTGCTTTCGGTTGCTGAGGGGGATGCTGAACGGGTGATGGTACATCTGTCTGACACAGACTGGAACGATGAAACGTTGGAGAGAAGTTTTAATCAGATACTTCTTGAACTCATCACATCGAGCACGGAGAACCACATTATCGAGCATGATTATGGATATTTCAACAACCTGCTCAAAGAGCAGATCGAATACTTCATCGGAACCGGCCAGTATGACCAGGTCCTAAAAATCCTACTCACCGTACAATCAAGGGCGGGTGAAAGCGGCTTTCAGTTCATGGATCTGGACGCGCTGTCTCCGGAGACGCTCGCCTCCCTGGTTGACTCTTTCAGGGTCGTCGGAGGCCAGCACAGAGAAGAAGCACTGGTGTTATGCAAGTTCTGCGGGGACAGAATTGTGCTTCCGCTGATGGATGCGCTTACTCAGGAAGATTCGCGACGGGCACGGAAGTTTCTCCTTGACCTGGTGATCCATATAGCCGATGCGGCAGTGCCCGAAGCAATAAAGCGCCTGGATGATAAGCGGTGGTTCGTAAAAAGAAATATGCTCTTCATCATAAGCGAGTCGAGCAGCCGGGAAGCCCTCCCCCATGTCAGGCCTTATTGCTACCATGACAATCTCAAACTGAGCTTCCAGGCCGTGAAATACCTGCTCAAGGCTGACGAACGCTACGGCATAGAAGTGCTCAGGCGTTATCTCAGGTCGGGCACCAGTGACAAAATGGAAATGGCCTTGAGTATTGCCGGAGTTTTCGGCGTAAAAGCAATCGTCCCGGAAATTATCGCCATGCTCGGAAAAACCGCAAAACGCGGCTCGGACTGGGAACAAAGGATTCCCATGGTAAAGGCGCTGGGACAGATAGGAGACCGCCGCGCCCTCAATGCGTTTAAGCATATCCTTGATGCAAAAAGCCTTTTCTATAGAACGCACCTCAGGCGACTCAAAGCGGAGATAATAGCAGCGCTTAAAAACTATCCATCCGAAGACGTCGGGATGATTATAGGCATCATTCCTGAAGAAAAACAGGTAACCGGCGCGAGAAAGCTTCAGGGGGGACCGTCTGCGGTCGCGGCGGCAGACGAAAGCCGGGCGCACCTGAGCACCTCTCTCCTGCACCATCAGGAGGTTCCCCGTGGCACGTGAAAACGAACAGCAGTACGACCGAATAAAAAAATTTGTCAGCGCGCTAAACATCGCCATATCCAATTGCAGCCTCTACTCAAGAGACCATGGCCTGATCGAAGAATCAGGCAAAAGGACTTTATCCATTCTCAGCGAGATGCTGAATGATCCGGTTGAGATGATGGTGATCGATGATGACCTGATCATCAACAAGATGCCCCTGCGCGGGGCAGGGCTGCAGGCAGAAAGCCTGGTGCGGCGCCTGACCAGGAAGTCCATTTCCCGGGTCGATTTTCTGGAGGGAATTACCCCGGGGGAAATGAAACAGTTCATCAGCACCATGTCACAGGCCGAGGGCGGCTTATGCACTTTCCCCCACATCATCACCGGCCATGTGGATGTGAGCACCGGTCGGTTAAAAACGGAGTGCGCTTACACCGAGGAAGATCTCAACAGCTTCAAGGCAGAGCAGATTGAACGGCTTAAGGTCATTTACGAAAATATTGCCCCATTCAAACAGCTCCAGATGAACGAGCTCGAGGACATCGTAACCAGGTTTGTTGCAACCTTGTCACGGGAGATCAGCGTTCTCAAGCTCTTAAGTCCCATTAAGTCCTACAGCAACTACACCTATGTTCATTCAATCAATGTGGCCATTCTTTCCATTTTTCAGGCCGAGTCGCTTGGCCTGAGCGGCAAATTGCTCCATGATATCGGCTTGGCCGCCTTGCTGCACGACGTGGGGAAACTGTTCATCGGCAAAGATATTTTGGAAAAGCATGGCCCGCTAGATGAGAAGGAGTTTGCCGCAATGACCAAGCACCCTGCGTATGGCGCTGCCTACCTTGCCAGAATCGAGGGCATAGTCAGAATAGTGCCCATCGTGGCCTTTGAGCATCATCAAAAGTATAGCGGCACGGGATACCCGAAACGGAAGATGAGCGAAAGCAAACAGCATCTGGGAAGCCAGATCGTTGCCGTCTCCGATGTTTTTGACGCCTTGCGCAGCTGGCGGCCCTACCGCAAAAGCCTGGACATGGACGCGGTGCTGGCCATCATGAAAAAGGGGGCGGGGACGGACTTTAACCCTTTCCTGGTGGATAATTTCATCAGCGCATTCATGAAGGCGACAAAAAGAAAGGAAAGCAAGATGTGAGCTGTGGATTGTCATGAAGGTGGGACGTCGCCGAGATGCCCCTTTTTTTACTCCCGCTCGAGGAAAAAGTAAAACAGCAACCCGGTAACAATCAGGCCGCAGGCGAGCAGGTATACGTGCTCGCTTACCGAGCAATAGTAGTGGTTGTACGCCAAAATGCCTGCCCCGATCACACTGGCGATGATACCCATATCCGTCAGGCCTTCTATAATCGCTTCCCGATAAATCGCCCCCCTCACGGTCTGCGGTCATAAACTACCACGATAATCCTATCGTCAGGTCGAGAAAAAACTAAATACCTCCCCCTGAAAATTTATGTAAACGGGGCAAAAAGCTTTAAGCCATAGCAGGCTTGAAGCTCTTTGCCCCGTTCAGCGTACATCTCGATTTTTTACAGCAGCAGATTACACCATCACTCGGAATCTTTTGAAAAATCGCCGGGCCCGAAATGGACGCCATGCGACTTCACGCCGATGATGTGAATCTGTTTTAGCCCGTCCTTGCGAGAAATGCCCAGAATGGACTCGTCATTGATGACGGTGAACTTTTCGTTGGTATCTTCAAAATAGTTTAATTCGGTCTGGCCTTCCTTGACGAAATAGCTGCTTACCTTCACGTCATAGTCATCCGGAACCGACTTGAGGTGCTCCTTCAATTCTTTCAGCTTCATACCCGCCTCCTGTGCATGATTATCGTCTCTCTGTTTCATATAAGAAACGTGCTGACTTTGCAATCAAAATTCACAACAGCAGATCATCGCTGCCGCCGTATCTTAGCAAGTATTTTCTTATTTTTTAGAAGCGTCCGGAAAAACGGAGTTATAAGAATTAATACACCGCATTATGAGAAATCGTTAAATCAGAATCAGTGCTCAATAATAAAAATTTATTATTATCAATTGGTTAATAACTATTACATTATATGGCATGCATTATGCTGAACATGCTATTAAACTGCTCTGTTTCGCTTATAGCCTGCAAAAAAATCTCATAACACGATTTTACAGGTCACTCGGTCAGACTGGAAAAGGAGGTGTTGTTATTTTTAACTGAAGTTAGGATAGTAAGGCAACAAACAAATCTAGGTGCATGAAAAGGAGGCATGAAATGAAACGAATTGTCATAAGGGCACCTCTAAAAATTCACTTTAATAAGGCGAAAGTACGATTTGTTGACTTTTGTAGCAGCAATGCTTGATGGATGGTCATTATTTCTGAAACTATCATGGTGCTATCACCTATGGTTGCCGTGGTGAATGCCTTCAGTTCTGCTATTGTGCCTGTCAAAGAGCCCTTAGCCCTGGCAGGCAGCCGGGCTTTATCCCGTTGCTGCCAGCATTCTGAACCGGTGCATGTTGTAGGCAAGATTCCTGAGTCCTATTTTTGCGTGAGCCCTTATTTTACCGATACAGCGCAGGATAAGCGTCCCGGCCAGCATAGCCTGTACGCCGAACACATGTTCAATGCGCGATCGTATCCGCGAGCGGGTTCTATTGCCCTGCAGTTCCCACGAGGTAAGTTTATGGTGCCTGCAACCCTTGCGCTGCACATGTTCCCGAAACTTAAGCTTGGCCAGTCGCTTCATCAGATTCTCCGAGCGATAGGCAGCATCGGCATACACATCACGGCTGGTGTTGTGTTTATCCAAAAGCTCCTCAAATACCTGGCTGTCATGGATAGCCGCATCAGTAACCGCATAGCTTCGGATAAGCTTGTACTTGACATCAACACTGACGTGATTCTTATAGCCATAGTAATTCTTACCATTCTTCTTTACCCAGCGGGCATCAACATCTTTCTGCCGCTTCTTGGCTTCCGACCAGTCATCCGGCGTGTGCCCGTTTTTGATCTGATCATTTTCTTCCCTGGTGTTGCGCTGCTTGGGAATGGATACAATGCTGGCATCAATGATCTGCCCCCGCTTGGCCGCAAAGCCGTTCTCCCGCATGTACCCCTCAAATTGCTTAAACAGCCTGGTAATCACGCCTCCCTGAGTCAATTGCTCTCGAAACAGCCAGATGGTCTTGGCATCAGGAACCGGGTCTCCCAGGTTCAATCCCAGAAATCTCATGAAGCTCATCCGGTCCAGGATTTGATATTCTACCGCTTCATCAGAAAGATTATACAAGGACTGTATAATCAGTATCTTAAACATCATAACCGCATCATAGGGCTTCGCCCCGGCATTGTTCTTACGATCCTTCTCGCGTATCTTTTCCAGCTGAGAACGAAACCGTTCCCATTTGATAACCTTGTTCAGCTGCACCAGTGGATCGCCGGTGGCATCAAGCTTTTCGTATCGAAACTGCCAATCAAAAAATCCTGGTTGCGTCATGGCGTCTGCCCCTTTGGTGGTGTTGTGATGGCGTGAATCATTACACCACCATTATAATTGCTGCTTGCCATGCTGCATAGGACTTTTGATCAATTTTTAGAGGAACCCTTATGTTTTCCGTTTCTTAAGCTGGGTTTTTTTAAGCCTGAAAATAAGCTTTTAAGGTCAATTTTAGCCCCTTATAAAGCCCTTTTTGTTTTCATTTCAACTAGTTGACTTGATCCTGCCCCGCTCCCCTTACAAAAATACTATTTTACATCTCGTCCGGTTAGCACATATTCAAGGCGGTCGCATTCAGCTGCTAGAGTTCGCACATAGAGTTGAAACTCTTCGGCTGTAAGCCCTACCTTCGGCACCCAAGCCTCACCAACTAGTCGCCCACGGTGATCGATGCGGAACCCAACCAACAATACAGCCTGATTTCTTAAGCAAACCTGCTCAAACAAATAAGGCAAGGATGACACTACGGCTTGTCGCACCACGAAAGCTCTTAGAAAATACGCATCATCGTGTTCCTCAACGGTAACCGAATGTCGGCGATCATCACTGAAATGGACCTCAATGCCAGACGCATCGACCTTAAGATCACTAGCTCTGCAAAACCGTGCCCATTTACATGTCATGGATACACCCTCCTTGACAAGCTCGCTACGGAAAGTATTTAAGCCTTCGTCCTTATCAGAAGAGTGCACTTGCACGAGTGCATCGGTCTGGCTGATTATGCGAGAGATGAGCATTCCAACGCGGCATCTGTCTGTCTCAGGTATCGTTGTAAATATGATCTCACCCTCCACGGTGAGACCGTACGTGCGGTCTTCATCTATATCAGTTGATCCAATCTTAATCGGTGCAGACGCTGCGTGATCGACAATTGAGCTCTGGTCTCCATTAAAGCTGAAACACCCCACATGACGTATACACTTCACAACTGAGTTCGCACCGACAGATTTAATAAGGAGCTTAAAATCCTGTATTCTGTCACCAAGTTGTCCGGTACCTCGAAGTTCTATGGGATTGGTTTGGGGCTCCCACGCTATATCGACGCCAGGCAGTGTGTCTTGACTAAGGCAAGCAAATCTCTCGGCAAGATTCTGAGTAAAGTCAAGATTCGTGGAAATCTGCTTGGTTGCCCCCTGAAGATGTTCAAGTCGCACTGGAAAGGCACTCGTGAGGCGATCGAGAATTTGTGGGACTAATCGACGAGCATTCACAAACTCCTTAATGGTATTGATGATTCGCTCCTTTTCACCTGAAATTATCAATCCAGCATGCATAAGCCGCAGGAAGATATTCATGCGTTCGAGTACACGTTGAACTTGGAACACCTCTACTGTGTCCTCAAGGTGTGGATAATAAACCTGCAACATGTCTTCCCCTTTTAAAGGCCCTTGCTTGAGGGCACAAAGGCGTCGGTCAGTCTGTGATCGAACGCGATCTATGCGGCCTATGCGTTGCTCCATTGAGGAAGGTGTCCATGAAATACCATAGTGATACACTGACGAACAGAATGTGTGTAGATCTTCACCTTCTTGAAGAAGATCAGTTGTGATGAGTATATGAGGATAACCCGGCATGCGAAATTGGCGAACCAGCGTCTGGTTCACTTGTCCAGACATGCCCCCCACAGGTTGTTGTTTTCGTAAAAGCTGCCCGAACATCCTTACCGTTTCGGAGAGCGGCCTATTGCGGGCATCGGGCTCATTTACATCAAGAATTAGTTCAAAATTTGTAGCGAGCTCGGAAAGCTCGTCAAAAATGCCCCACTCACGATCGCTGACGGGTTTCTGCATCTGACGCTCGAGCAAATCCAGATATTCATTGATACGGCCAAGGTATTTGTCAGTTTCGGCGGCATCTGTCGTATCCTGCACACGCAACTCAAGGCTATTAAGGCGACAGATAGTCATAATATAAAGGTCAATTAGCCCATGCCCGAGGCGTGCAGCAGATGCCAGCAGCTTAGCTCGCAACTCCCGCTCAATAAAAGCTTTAAGGGAATCAGCATTTGATGATTTTGGCCATACCCGCTCCCGTAATTGCGGACGCAGCCGAATCTCTGTAAAAAATGTTGATATTTCCAACAAGTCTCCAATATCTGGCACCTCAGAAGCATGTTGAGATCGTATTGAAGACTCAAAACGATTGTGCCACACGATGCGAGCTTTTTTCTGAAAAGGTCCCGGCTGATCTTTGAGCCACTCGATCGCTGATGCCTGCACCGCTTCATATCGGTCAGCACGAGCTGGTTTTTTTGCACGGGAAAAAAATTTTTTCGAGCGTTCTTGCAGCTCTGAACGAAGAGTAGCAACTGGAACACGGAGTACATCTGATAGTTTTCCCTCCACTTCTCCCGGGCGGCATCCGAGCACGTCAGCTACGTAGTTCTCCTCGAAAAACGTCGCATATGAGGTGCCTCTCTGGATAAATCTTTGCTGGATATTAGCACCGCTGATCACTCCCCGCGGCCCTTGACCGCGAAAAAACCAAGCAAAAAAGGAATCGTTACCTCCCCAATCAGCATCATCAATATTAGAGATACTGGAATTATCTATGGCCTGTGATTCAATTATTGTAGCTGTATTGAGCTTCTCATTACGATACTGCTTAAACAAACTGTTTAACCGAGCATGGACTGTCGATGGTAACTCGCGCATCAGTTTTTCTTTAAGCCAGACGTCATAGCGCTCGTCGAGCTTTCGTTTTAGTTCTTTAACCGACGCCACTCGACGCACGAAAACAAGACTTTTTTTTCCGCAAATCCAGGCTGTTGATAGCGATTCCACTAAGGCATCCATCTTGGGGTGTGGCATTTCACTACCGAATCTCAGGCGATATGAGTTGGCAAGCCTATTTACGTCTAGAACATCTATTCCTTCTTTTTCAAGCAAATCGTCAGTCTGATCCGAATCATCAAAGTTTCCCGCTTCGTTTTCTTCGCGTTTAAGCCGAGCGGTTTCTAGAAAACTTTCGAAGGATGCAAGCATGCCAATCTGGAATGATGAGTTAAAACGCTCATGGCCAAGAAGTTCACCTATTTTCTTCTGAACCAGGGCAACAATGAGTCGTTGACGGTCGTCATTAATCCGTATCGGTTCGTCATGTACATATACACCTCCGCGGCGCCATTCGCGCCGATAGAGGTTCTTGGTGTATTCAGTATTTCCAATCTTTACTGAAGTAACCCTGCGGATTAGAAACTGCCCAGCTAGCGCTTTCTTATAATTCTCCTCGACATCGGCCTTCAAAAGCTCAGCGTAGGGGGCACCTAAGCCAAAGACATCCAACTGATTCCATAAGTGGCGGTATGTCTCCTCAACTGGTGTCGCAGAGAGAAATAGCACCCGTCGGGCTCTGGGCCCAAATCTAGGGAATAACCTTACATCTGCGGTTGAGTCTGGATGACCCATCGCTATCCCAAGTATTCTATTGCGCGCTGCGACCTTTTCACCAAAGCCGTGCTTAAGATTGTGGCCTTCATCTACTATAACAAGATCGAATATTGGCAACGCACAGCACAGTGCACGAGCAAAATTGTCCTTGAACCCTTGTTTATTACGCAGATCGAAGACTTCGTCCCTCATCCATGGCAAATAGCGCCGGAAGCCGTTTCGAAGACGACGGGCCGAATCGGGATCCACTGTATCCTTCCCTGACACTGCCAAACTGAAACTGCTCAACCGAAGAAAGAAATCACGGTTCCCGTCTATTGTGACCTCATGAACAAGATCAAGTAAATTGTGGCAGGAAACAAGTGGCCTTGCCGGAAGCCCGTCTATAGCCTTCACCGCCATATCAGGGTAACGCACATTGTGAGCAACAAAATTTCTCATCTCCTTCATCCATTTGACCTGGATGTTCTCACGCGGGGCAATGATCAGCACACGGAACTCAGGCTGAAAGTGACGGAATAACGCCATAGCTCCAAGGGCCACATAGGTTTTCCCCATGCCCACCTCATCAGCAAGATAGGCAACGCGCCTAGATTCTAACAGATTGTGAACAGCAACTGCCCCTTCGAGTTGCTGCTCTGCCCGTTGGCCTTCACCGATACGTGAAGCGAAATCAAGAAACTCGCTGGCAGTACGAACGTCAATCATACCTCGGCCTCCACAGACTTCGCCCGTTTTAGAAACCACTGGTCAAACCATTTAAGGAAATCAGTGAAGCCATCGGGGTTTTTCTCTATAAGTCGCTGACGAATTATATCTAACTTGCTAAACCTATTTTCTAACATTTTTGTGTCAGCAGTATGATTGCTCCAGTAATCATGGAAATTACGAGTAAGCACCTGACACAACTGCTTTGCACACATGATTATCACATAATGGTCAACATCTTCGCCCGCATCCTGCTCAGCGTCTATACGGTCTAGAAGATGGCAGAGGGAGTCATACTTCTTTCCGAATAGCCGATAGTCAGCCTCTTTTTCATTGCCACTTTCTAAAGCAGAGCAGACAACGCGTTCAAGACAAGCAAAAGCATGGAAAAAGCCAGCAAAGCGATCGAAAACAGTATCATTTGCAAGAGCAATCCTAGCTCTTACTACGAGATCTGCTCCCTGACCTTTGAAAGCAACCTCAGGTGCCCGTGCTTCGATAAATGCAGTCCTTTGCTCCAGCGTAAGGAGCGACCAGTAGCGAAGAATGTCGCTGGCTGACAGCAGTAGAAGCAGCGAGCGTTTGTGTGACATGCCCTCTTCCTGAACTAAAAGAAGAGCTGGTCTTTTACCATCACCGAGTACAGTGAAAAGTGATGTCTCTTCTAATACCTCCCCAATAAGTCGTGTCGTCTCGGTCTCAACATCAATCCATACACGTGATGGAATGTGTGCGAAACTACCAATTTCGATTCCCCGTGCTTCGATATGAAGCTCAGGTGATTCGTTCTGGTCATCCCAAAAAATCTCTGCACGAGCTTGATTCCAATGATATCGAAGATTCAACCGTGTTCCACCTGAGCTAGCAGAAACTTCGTCCTCAGTGCGAATATGAAATTCTATTGGCTTGCATTGCTCCGGCAAAAGCCAGAAATCTGGCCTTCTGAGAGGCACTATGTCTACAAGAAATCCGGTCTCTAAGTTTCCGCCGCTTTGATGTGCTGCAGAAGTTAGATTCGCTGAGCCGATGAAACATATTTCGCGTTTGGGATTCTGTGTGAAAAAACGGTACACTTTGGCATGGACAAAACGCTCTCCCGTATCTTCGCTGCGGCCCAATTTTAGTATTCCCTTTGGTAAGCTGCCCCATTGCACATTAGGCAATCTGCGCACGAATTCAAATAGTTCTTTACGACATTGAGCTTGACCGGACTGTGAACGTGGAAGATAAACACGCACCTCCCTAGGTTGAAAAAGGTCAATCAGAATATTCAATGGCTTGCATTCATTAGCATCATCAAAATATGGAGAAATTACCTCAAGATAAGCACCCTGCAGTTGATCACCTGCTGTTTGTTTGAGAAAATCAGCAACTGTCTCCGGACCGGCATAGAAATGCGGATGGAGCTGACCAAAAGAGGTCTTCTGCATCATCTGATCTGCGTCCTTGAGAAAATCAAGAATCTCCTGTAGTGCTACGTGCTCATGGACTGCTGGCACCTTTCGACGCAGTCCCTTCAAAAAATCAGACAGGTCCTTCTTGAGTCTCGTTTTTACGCCCTCATCGATTTCCTCAACATGGCATGCTTCGACATTTTCCCACCATCCAGATCTCGTCAGGTTTGCTGACATAGTCGCTATAATCAACGTCTGCGGCCTATACCCTTGCTCATTTTGTTCCTCTGCCTCTACTAGGAGCAACATATTTTTTGGGTGAAAAATGCCTGTCTTATGTTGAACAGGAATGCGTCTAATATCGAGTTTGGCCGAACCAGAATCGCCACCGACTAGCCCATTAGCGTCATAATAAACGGCTACTTGCCCTGGCAATATCCGTAAAGCATCTTCGAGCTGAATAAGTCGGATCGCTGGTGCGTGACTCAGAGGAATATCAATAAAAACCGGCAGCACCTCCTGCTCGAAAAATCCAGGGTCAAATTGATATGTAAGAAACACCGCGGAGCGAAGACGACGCCCTCTCATTCGCTCCTGAAAGTGTTCTGAGAGAACAGAATGCGGGATTTCAGTCATCGTCTTTTACCTTCAACTCAGTCGCCATACTGCGTAGAGAGTCTAGAAAATATGGAAACCGCCAAAACGAATACAGTTTGTCACGCGATGGCAGATCACCCTGTTCATCATGAAAGCGCACCTGCAGAATTCCCCCTCGTATATCAACCCATGGTGCGCCTCCACGAGCTGCCATGACAGCTTTGTTTTGGCTTATCAGTAGATCAATAAGATTTGCATATTCTCCGTTAGCCGCTGTCCGGGCAATTTCCACCCAACGATCCCCAGTTGCTGAGTCTCCTGCTCCTATCTCTGTACGAAGCTCGCCAAAATCATTCAGGTCAATTGTTTTCAAACCTTTTCCCCATTGTTTGCATAGTCGTCTCACGATGTTATTGATATTCATACCATCTAATCCAAGAAGATAGGTAAAAAGAGCTGCCATCGGGGCAAACACGGCTTCGCCTGTATGGATGCGCTTAAGGCGATAGGAAAGTTGATGCCACTTGTTACCCTTTGCAATGGCAGACTTGGATAAGCTTTTCACGACGGTTGGCGACCAGCTAAAATCATTGTGCCTGAGAGTTGGGGTAAGCAGTTCCGCAAGTTGTCGTTGTTTTCCTTCGGTTTTATCTTGAGGCCCACCATGAAGAAGGTGAATACGATAAAAGTTCCGCTCCTCATCAAGCAATCTCCGTTGTAAAACATTGCCTACCGCCCTAATTAGGGCTTCACCCTTTTTCGCTTCAACGCGGCTTGATTTGTCTTTCAGCACATCCAGGATGCGCTTGGCATCAGTACCGGCTCCCTCTTTTCCAAGGATTCTGAGATAGAGCTTCTCAACCAAGTCGAGTGCAGGCGGCGTAAGCTTGGGCGGATCACCGTCGACAAGACTTGATGCACGTGCAGGCATCGTGTATAGACCCCAAAGACCATAAATCTTCTGGTTTCCCAATATCTGGTGAGCTGAATCAGCTGACAATGTAACTCGCGAAGTTTCAGAAAGATTCTTTCTAACTCGCTCGGAACCGCGAAATGCCCAATCATTATTCTCTACTGCCCGGGAATATGCAGCTAACTGCTCCCATTTCAAAAAAGTCGAAAGCTCAGTGCCTGGACCTCGGTCATTTGCAAGTTGTTCAGTAAAGTAATATCCGAGTAGTAAAGTAGTGAAGTCGCGAACTGAATTGCTGACTGTTGTAAGGTTACCAATTATGTGCCGTCCCAGGCGCGTCCATATTTGCTGAATGCCCAGCGGATCGCGTGAGCCCTTAATTGCTGCCCGGGAGTCAAGGTCTGTAAGAAAGGGTACGGTTAGCATCGATTTATGTCCATGCCTTTTTAGTATTTACACAACCCTTTGTGCATTGCAGTCCCCAAACTCAAAATTGTTCATTTTGTTTCCTAATATTTAAGCGGTACTTAAAATAATTAACGCTGCATTTACCATTTCCGACACAGCTTATGTTGAAGAAAAATGGTTGATATTCAAATCCTTATCTTACTATTTTTATTACTCTGTTTCACCTTTCTGCATATTACAATAATAAATTCGTCATACTATAATCGGCATTATATGTTATGCAGTTTACAAAAAAAACAAATTAATCAGTGATCTTCACGTAACGGATGAATGAAGTTTTAAAAATATAGTTTATTCTAGAGATGTCATACGTATAGATTAGACCAACAAGAACTGATAGATGTTTTAATCCTTCGACCCTATAAAACGCGGCTATCGTCTGTTACCCAAATTCAGATCCCAAATAATGTTTCTCACCAATATACTACAAACATGTGACAGATTAGATCACATGATTAGATTTTTTTGATGAAAAATTTTTAAAAACATGTACTCTAAGAAAAAATGTTAAAATGTGCTGATATAAAAAGCTATGTTTAATGACCCGTTCTGTCAGTTATCTATGCTATACTTTGTCTCGCTTCAATCGGGAGGCCTTTTACAGGCATGAAATAGTCATTGATCTATCTCAGCACTCTCTTAACGGAAGAATGAACCGCGCAATAGAACACCTTTCCGAAATCTGCCGGGAACATCGTTTCGAAGAGAAACTGCTCTTTGTCCCTACCTATGCCGTCGGGCACCAGATAACCGAACATCTTGCAAAAGCCGGAACACCGTGGATCAACCTGCGGTTAAAAACGCCCTCGGGGTACGCACACGAACTGCTGGCATCCGATCTCAGTACGGCGGGCATCACCCTGATTGCACCACATGAGCGTGTAATTATAATCGAAAACCTCTACCTTGAAAATGCAGCCGCAGATAGAAAGAGTCACTACTTTGAAGGAGCGGCCGAGATCCCCGGTATAATCAAATGTCTTGATAAAACACTATACGAGATGAGAATGGCCGGCCTCGAGCGTGAGAGCATTAATCAGGACGCTTTCATTATCCCTGATAAGGGGGAGGAACTGGTTTGGCTCATCGGCTTATATGAGCAACATCTCCGGGAATATAAACTGATTGATATGCCGGCACTGTTGCGAGCCGCAGCTAAAAAACTGCAACTGAAACCTAAAACGGAGCAGCCAGGGATAGTTATAGTGTTGTCCGAGTTCCCCTTTGCTCAGCTCGAGGAGGATTTGATCAAGCTGGCGGGCCGGGGAAGGATTGTGTCCCTTGATTATGACCTGCCCATCGGCTTTGATCTCCCCGCACGACTTTTCAAGCCTGACAATTCGCTCGAAAAGGGAGTACCAGAACCGATATCGGATATAGAGCTTATGCCACTTCTCTTTCAGCCTGAAAAGGCGCGGGCACCCTTTCAGGACGGCACTGTCTCCGTGTTTCACGCCCTCGGCGAGTCAAATGAAGTGCGCGAGATCTTTCGCCGTATACTGCAAAGCGGCATTCCCCTAGATGAGGTTGAGATAATCGTCACCAAAACTGATCCTTACTGCTCGCTCATTTATGAAATTGCATGCTCTCTCGAGATACCGGTCAGCTTTGCCGGCGGTATTCCCGTTTCCTGGACGGCCCCGGGCAGGGCCCTTATTCTCTTTCTCAGATGGCTTGAGAACGACTTTAGTGCTTCCATCTTGAGACATCTCGTCTCGGGGGGAGACATCACCTTCGATCACGCGGATTGTAAAGGAGATCCTCCTTCACCCGGCAGAGCCGCAGCCATCATCCGTGAAGCAGCTATCGGGTGGGGGCGTAAACGCTACGGTTGCAGACTTACATCACTCGCCAAATCCTATCTGCAGAAAGCCCGGGACGCAGAAACGGAGGGGGATGAAGAAAGAGCGCAATGGGCGCAGCACAGTGCCGATGAGGTGCTCTGGCTAAATGCGTTCGTCCTAAAAATCTTAGGCCTTGTGCCTGTTCCCGCTTCAGATGGAACGGTGAATATCGCGCAATTGTACGGTTGTGTCGTCGATTTCCTGAAAAAGTGTGCGCACATCACGGGAGAGACGGATGCGAGGGCAAAAGCAAAGCTCATCGATGTACTTTTATCCCTCTCAAAATTACCTTCACGTTCCTGTTCGCTGGATCAGGCAGTGGATAGGCTCAAACAGATCCTCGACAACATTACGGTGGAACATGCCGATCCTGCTCCCGGCACTCTCCACATCGCCCACTATGCGAGCGGCGGCTACAGCGGCCGATCCTGCACGTTTGTTGTCGGCCTGGATCAAATGAGGTTCCCCGGGGTGCAGCTTCAGGATCCGGTTATACTCGACGAGGAACGCATTCGCCTCTCAAAGGGCATGGTCACATCCGGCGACCTTTTGCGGGAGAACATTTACAGGATGGCAAGGCTTCTTGGATCACTCCGGGGTAAGCTCACTCTCAGCTATTCCTGCCGGGATCTGCACGAAGACCGGGAACTTTTTCCCTCATCGCTCCTTCTTCAGGTATATCGGGTGATAACAAAAGACCGGGGCAGGGATTATAGTTCGCTCCTCACATTTCTCGGAAAACCGACCGGATTTATCTCCGCAGGAACAGATACGCCACTCAACGGCTGGGAGTGGTGGCTCAAACGGGGGACAAACAAATTCGGCGAGGATTCAGTCTTTTCCTGCTACCCCCGGCTTTTGAACGGAAAAAATGCAGAGACCGCACGAGAGGGCGAATTATTGAGCAGCTATGACGGTTGGATTCCCTCTGCCGGAGGCAGTCTGGACCCTCTTACCGGTAAAACGGTTCTCTCCTGTTCCCGGCTGGAGTACCTGGCATCGTGCCCCTTTGCTTATTTTATTCGTTACGTGCTCGGGATAGAACCTGTGGAGGACATGGAAAAAGATCTCACCCAGTGGCTCGACCCCCTTCAGCGCGGCCAGCTTCTGCATGACGTTTTCTGCCGCTTTATGGAAATCCTCAAGGAGAATGGCGAAAAACCAGGATTAAAAAAACACTTCGGACTCCTGGAAAAAGTCTCAATGGAAGAAATAGAGAAGTGGAAAGAGGAAGTGCCGCCTGCCGGCTCGCACGCTTTCAACCGTGAAGTCGAAGAAATGAAACAGACAATGCGGATTTTCCTGCAAAACGAGGAGGAGCACTGCAGGACTGTGGATCCTTTCCTCTTCGAGCTTTCATTCGGCATAGCGGATGATGAGGGGGAAAGGAATTTGTCTGAGGAACCTGTCGAAATAAACATCGAGGAGAGGGGAAGTTTTAAATTTCGGGGCAGGATTGACCGTCTGGATAAATCCGGGCCTCATGATTATGAGGTCTGGGATTACAAAACCGGAAGTACCTGGGGATATAAAGAAGAGAGCTACATCAATCGTGGAAGACATGTGCAGCATGCTCTATACGGCGTAGCAGCTGAGATACTGCTCAGAAAGCAAATCGACAGCAAGGCAAAGGTGGTTCGTTCCGGTTATTTTTTTCCGAGCCCCAGGGGTGAGGGACATCGAATCTGTAAAGAACCACTCAACAGGCAGGCTCTCTTCGATGCTTTGGAATCTCTCTTCGAGCTGCTCCGGGAAGGCGTCTTCCCATCCTCTTATGACGGTGACGCCTGCCATATCTGTGAGTTTGACCGCATCTGCGGGGGCAAGGATGCGGCTGTTGAACGCTGCAGGAAAAAGTTGGAGTCGGACAGTAAACTGGAACCCTTTTTGAGATTAAAAAACAGTGAGTGAACCGGCTGATTCCAATTACCGGGATATGATCATCAATGACCTGGACACATCCCTGCTGGTGGAAGCAGGTGCGGGTTCCGGTAAAACCACCAGTCTGGTCGGTCGAATGCTCGCCCTGATCGCGACCGGTAGGTGCACTGTTGACAAAATGGCTGCGGTGACCTTCACGCGCAAGGCTGCGGCAGAGCTCAAAGGCAGGTTTCAGCTGGTACTTGAAGAGGCATCTAGTAAAGATGCGGATAGTAAAAAGCGTGAACGGTATCAGAATGCCCTGGCGAGACTGGAGCTCCTCTTTGCCGGCACGATCCACTCCTTTTGTGCCCGGCTCTTGAGAGAACGCCCGGTTGAGGCCCAGATCGATCCCGATTTTGAAGAAATGGAAGAAAATGAAGATGTAATCTTAAGAGACCGGTGCTGGCATGAATACCTCGAGGGATTGCACGTCGAGGAATCACCGGTGCTTGAAAGAGTCGCAGAGCTCGGTCTCAATCCCGCGGACATGATCGAAACCTACCGTAGCCTGGTTCTCTATCCCGAAGTAGAAGCCTTACGCATACAAAGAAAAGAGCCTGATTTCATCGAAGAGAAAAGACGTCTCACCGACTACCTGAAAGAGGCATCTCGGGCTTTGCCAAGAGAAGTACCCGCCAAAGGGTGGGATGATTTACAAAAGCTCCTAAGGAGCGCGGTACGCCGGCAGCATGCTCTCGACTTGAAGGAAAACCCCGATTTTATTAATCTCCTTTCGGTTCTCAACAAGTCGGGCAACATTACCCAGAACCGCTGGCCTTCCAAAGATGCAGCCAAGGAGCAAAAGGATCTCTTTGACACCTTTAAGCAGGAAGTCATTAATCCCTGTATTCAGCTGTGGCGCGAGTATTGCCATTATTTCGTCCTGGATCTCGTGCTTCCGGCAGTAGCTTATTTCAAGTCCGTGCGCGACAGGAACTCTCAGATGAATTTTCATGATCTACTGCTCAGGGCCGCCGGGCTTTTAAGGGATAACACGGAGGTAAGGGAATACTTCAAGAAGAGGTACACGCACATCCTGGTTGATGAGTTTCAGGACACCGACCCCGTTCAGGCAGAAGTGATCCTATATCTCACGAGCGAGGAAAAAGGGGAAAAGGCGTGGAACGAGCTCACGGTTAAATCCGGTTCTCTCTTTATCGTCGGCGACCCTAAGCAATCCATCTACCGCTTCCGGCGCGCTGACATTGACACTTACAACGAGGTAAAAAGAATCATAGAAAAATCGGGAGGGGCGGTCATACCCTTAACGGTCAATTTCAGGTCCCTGCCGGCTGTGTGCGACTGGCTGAACCCCGTATTTCGGTCCAAATTTCCCGATAGGGCTACATCCTGTCAGGCGGCGTTTGAACCGCTCAAGGCTCACCGGAAAAACAAGGAAGGGGGAATAAAACGTATTACCCTTGAGAAAGAGGAGCGGCACAATCAAACAGCGGTTGCCGGCCGTGATGCGGAACGCATCGCCTCCTGGATTGACTGGGCGCTTAAAGGCAATTTTAAGGTAGTCAGGAACAACGAAAAAATAAGCGATGGGAAAACCGAGGCGGCGGAACCCGGTGATTTCATGATCCTGCTGCGCTATAAGGGGCACCTTTCAATCTATGCCCGTGCGTTGGAGGAGCGCGGTATACCTTATGACATATCCGGTGGCGGAGCATTCAATGATTCACAGGAGATGCTGCACCTGTTAAACCTTCTCGCTGCTATCACCGATCCGGAGGATCAGGTGGCACTCGCAGCCACGCTGAGGGGTCCATTCTACGGTGCGAGTGACGATCTCCTGTATCAATTCAAAAAACAGGGAGGAGTCTTTTCCTTTTTATCTTCTCAGGAACGATGCGGGGACAAAAAGATACTGAAACAGATCAAACCGGCACTCGAGGAGATCCGCGGTTTTTACAACTGGGCGATGTTCAAACCGCCCGCCGCCGCCCTTTCCATGATTCTGGACCGACTGGGAATCATTCCTCTGGCACTGACACAGGAGACGGGTGAAAGCCGGGCAGGAAACCTGCTGAAAGCACTCGAGCTCTCCTTCCGCGCACTATCCGCAAACTCCATTTCTTTTGCCGATATCGTCGAGTTTCTCCGGCTGAATCATGAAGAGCTTGGTGTGGAAGAGATGTCCGTGGAGCCGGGGAAACGTGATGCCGTCCGTATTATGAACCTGCACAAGGCAAAAGGGCTTGAAGCCAACGTTGTGCTCCTGGCTGACCCTGTTAAGGATACAACGCACGAGCCGGCCTTGCACATTAAACGCACGGAAGGAAGAGCAGTCGGTTATTTCGTGGCACAAGTCAGAAAAAGTGAATTCAGCAGCGAGGCTGTCGGCCTGCCGCCTGATTGGCACACACACCAATCTCTCGAGCAGGAGTATCAGCAGGCTGAAGCAGATCGCCTGCTCTATGTAGCCGCCACAAGGGCGAAACAATTGCTGGTGGTGAGTACATACCCTGAAAAATCCGACAAGGGGGCCTGGAAAGATCTTTACCCGTACCTTGCTGGTGTTGAAGAACTGGAATCACCGGCATCTTCCCCGATTGCTTTTCCCAAAGGAAAGATATCGAAGAAAGAATTCGAGAAAGGCATAAATGAAATTAATGAGAAGATTGTCCGAAGCAAAACGCCCGCATATGTAACGGAGACAGTCACCGCTCAGGCAAAATCCCCATCCGGGCAGACACCGTTTAACGTGGGCACCGGCCGGGGGATGAGCTGGGGGCGCATCATCCACCGGATGCTTGAATCCCTGGCGAGGGATGAAACCTGCAATCTTGATTTGATGGCAGAAAACCTGCTCAGGGAGGAAGAGCGATCCCTCTCGGAAAAGGATGCCGTAATCGCAACGGTCAGAGAAGTTGTGAAATCGAGCCTATGGGAAAGGATGAAAAAGGCTGACAAAGCCCTCTTTGAGGTTCCATTCTCCACCAGGGTAGACGGCCGAGGGAAGCCCAAGGTGATGTCGGGAACAATTGATCTGGCTTTCAGGGAAAAGGATGGCTGGGTCCTCGCCGATTACAAGACTGACACTGTCGATGATCGGTTAGCCGACCTGGTCGCATTCTACAAGCCCCAAGTGACAATCTACCGAAAACTCTGGCAGGACATATGCGGTGAGCACGTCAAAGAGGCAGGGTTATTTTTTATAGATGGTTCACAATGGGTTCAAGTGTAGAAGTCAGAGGTACAACCTACCTTTAATTTTATACTATTTTTCATAGGCATTCACCTTCCATGCCTTTTCCTGGCATAATACGGATATGCAGTTGAGGAAATCATTCTCCGCCTATTGTTTCAGCACACAGTTCAATACCTCATCAAGGGAGGCGTTGAAGGGGTGTGCCGATAGTGGTCCTTCCTTCCCTTTCAACTTGAGCAGTTTTCGAATATCCCACTTGATCCCTTCGAAAACATCATCCTTCTTGACGTGGTAAACCAAGTAGTAGTCGGAGCGAGGAGGAAGAGGGTACCCATAATTCTTTGTTAATCTGACGCCAGAGACAACATCAGGTGGTTTTGCTTTCCCCTTCTCGTCCGTAAGAATAGCATATAGACCTTGTGCTGCTTTAGTGTGTTTTGTGTGCAAGAGAATATAATGCGCGGCCACATTATCTGGGATGAGCGATATTGCGCCTCTCTTTGTGGTAAGACGCATTACTATCAGCCCCTTTTCTTCCGACCAACATAATTGCCTATCATCGACATACCAAGCGACTAGGACTTTGATTTCCTGAGGGGGGCGTGATCGCCGACCACTGACATCGTATTCTGCTAGCTCATCGTGGACAGCCAGAGAACCAGGTGATTCGGGGTCCTGGATGCGGTAGCGGTGGTAGGTTTCCTGCTCGCGGCGTGTGGCCCGGTTACAGACATGTTTGACGATCTCGAGGATGAAGGTGCGGAGGACTTCGGTCCCGTCGTTGTTGTCTTCTGTCGGGCGAATGCCAAAGGCGCCAAGACCAGGCACGATTTCGTGGAACCCGCGCCAGTTCTTGGGTTGAGTACCGGGATACAAGACGTAGGCGCCGGCCGTGCGGCGGATGGCATCCTTGTAGGCATGCATCTTCAGCAGATCTGCACGCTTGTACTTGCCTTCACGCTGCTTACTCTTCTCCTCTGCGGCATCATCTTCCAGCGCCTCGTCGTTCTTGAACGATTCATCCGACTCGCCGAACATGTCGGTAATGTCTTCGACTCGATACTTAGCGTCGAAATGGACATGGACAATCACTTCCTGTATCTCGGCGTCCTCCTCAGTAAAGTCCGCGGGCCAGAGAGTGAGTGTGTAGTCGGGTCGCATGCGCTCGGTCCACGATCCACCGATTGGGAAGCTCGTTTCGGCGTCGCCGCCTTTGTGCGAAAACGTGCGGTTGTATGAGAACTTGACTTGAAGCTTCCTGCCTCTGCCCGTGCTGTAGCTACCTGATAGTGCGAGATGCTTTCCCGACTTAAGTTTGAGTCCGAACCCGTCGGGCGTCTGCTCTATGAGCGACTTAGATGGAGGCTGGTCGAGACGAAAAATATCTGCGATAACTTCAAGGAGTCTGAAAAAGAGCCAGTACTCGTAGAGTGTGGCGACATCGCGCTTCCCTGCCCCGTAGACATCATCCCCCCCAGACCAACACAGGCGGGCGGCCATATCATACTGAAGCCAAGCTGCTAGGACCTCGCGATAGCCTCCCTTTCTCTGAAGCACCGGACTTCCGAGCGGAAGTATGCAGGGTTCGGATATTCCGCGAAAAAAGTCTCTGCTCAGGACTTCCGCCAGTTCGTCTTCGAGAGCCTGTGCCTCTTCGATGAAACGGGTGTCGGACTGCCGCCCGGCTTTGGTGAGTTGCTCTCTGACCTTGGCAGCGAATGACTGGAATGTGGCAAGGGCGTGCTTGATGAACCTATTTTCGGCTGTATCAACAGTTTCGGAGTTGTGGAGTACGGTGATCTGGCGCGGAACTGATAAGAACCGACCTTGGAGAGGATGCGAAGCCGGTAATGGAATCCGGGGAGTGCCGGCTGCGATCTGCCGAGCAATCGCCGCCGTGGGACGAATACCGCGGTTGATTGGGATGACGTTTTCTTCCTGATGCCAGAGATGGTGCGGGAGCGCGGTGATCCGCTGCACGGCGTCGCGAAACTTCTGGGCCGTGACAAGCGATCGCACGAATGCGAAACGCTGGCAGATTGTTTCCGGTTCATACGACTCGTCAGGAAGCACAGTCTGTTCCACAGGCGAACGGAATTCCAGAAGAAGATCCGTGCAGCACGTGGCAATAAGCTCGAGCATCTGACGGTAGTCACTTCTATAACTGACCTTGGCCGGCCGAACCTCTATGTCTGCGTAGACCTTCTTATTGCCCTCCGTCTTGGATACCGCATATAGCCTTAGCCGTCCGGTGTTCAGACCTGGTGTCAACCGGCCATTATCATGGGCACTACTGAACTTGCTTCTCCGAATAATACCCGGCAATTCTTTTAGAACATATTCCGCGGAATCGAGTTTGTACTCATAGGTGGCCCCTTCGAGGATTTGAATCTGGGCCTCTCCGTTCTCGCTTGCTTCACCTAGGTCGACTACAAAGGGGCCGCTCCCCTCATCCTCAGGGAACAAGACGACTCCGGCGACAGATTTACCGTCTTCGTCAAGCAGTTCGATCCTGTGCAGTTCCTCCGACAAGTGCTCACGCCTCCGCGTAACTGGTGAACCCGTTCTGCTTCAGTCTCTTACCCATGCGAGCAATTTTGTCAGCACTTATCGGGAATCGCTCCCGTATAACCACCTTCTCCAGTTCGGAAAGGATTGGGCCGAGTCTGGTCTTTGACCCGTGCAGTTTGGGCAGGAGTTTCTGCATGACAGCGGCATCAAGGGCTGCATCCAGATTCCAGTTCGAACCCCCGATGGCCGAATGGAAGTAGACGTATCTCGTAATCTCATACAATGGTCTATAGCCAAACTCGGCACCGGCATCAGCCAGCATTACGAACAAAGCGCCCAGGAGCTTCTTCAGCTCATCCTTCGGGCCTGTTCCAATCTCGTCCAGAAAGACTGATGTACGTCCTGCCTCGCGCACAAATACTTCGGCATAGGCGACTCCGCGGCCGGCGAGTTGTGAGATCTCAACCGTCGTGGCCGATTCGAGAAACTGCTCAACATCACTGGCTGTGACAGTAAACTCAATTACGCTTGCTCTGTCAAGGACCTTTGGTGAGAACATGTATGTGGTCTCATCAATATTAACTGTCCCGATCACAAACAGGTTGGGAGGAACATCAACCTTTTCAGGTATAGGGTTACCCTCACCGTCCCTGTGATGGCGGTTTTCATGGAGCGCAATTGGCTCCCGGGATTCCATGGCAGACAGAATGTCAGCGAAATAACGCTCGACGTGGGAAAGATTCATCTCATCGAGAATGAGGAAGTACGGATGTGTCGGATCGTTTTTTGCTGCAAGGACAAGCTGTAATGCCTGGGACGCAGGCATGCAGTATGTGCCAGGTGAGAGAGCATCGGGGTATCCGAGAAGCGGATCCTTGTTCGTCCAATCAGCGCCGACCGCAATGACAACATAAGCATCACGTGTCGACCCCGGCTCGATTCCAGCATCAATCATTGCAAACGCAGCGGCTTTTAGATGAGTCTCGAAAGAGTTGATCTGGCGCGAGTACTTTGTCGTCTCTGCTACAGCTTCCCGGATCGTCCTAGCCGTTGTATCTCTGTCGAACCCTCGCGATGTGATGGTGGCAAACCATTCAGAAATGAGCTCGCGTGGGAGGCATACGCGTGTAGCTTCGTCTGGCTCGCTCTTGTTGGTCAGCACTACCGATATGGAATCGACACTCTCAACATAATAGCTGATACGGTCTGACTTGATTTCGGCCCCCACGACAAAGGGATCGTGCCTTGCGCTCCGGGCTTCCGTGAGCCAAACAGCCAGGGCATTAGCTATCTTTGTCTTCCCGCTGCCGCTGAGTCCTGTCAGGATTACAAAAGGCTTGGCAAGAAGTGCGGCTATGAGGCGGCCCATAAGTCCCGACTGCATGCGTAAGCCGATCGCTTGAAAGTCTGTTTCTGCACTTTGCACAAGACCGGCCAAACTCTTATCAGACTCTGTCTGCATCGGGAGAGTGACTGATGACGTGGCCGCTTCCTGGGGAAGGTCCGGATCGTGCAGAGAGATAAATGCCTCCCAGGGCTCCTTCGCCAGGTCGGGCAGATCGGGATTGTCGATGATGTATCTGATTCGCCGTTGCAGGACAACGTCAAGAGACTGACTCATTGCAAGTGCGACAGGGCTGCCCTGCACCGCCAATTCCTCCAGCAGACCCGTTTGGGAAAGCGCCTTGTGGAGGTAAGTGTTGATGTTGTCGCGAGGTATTGAGAATGCGGGCTCAAGATCGTCCAGAAGACGCTTGGGTGAAGCTGGGATGCCCTTGCCCTTTCGCATAGCCAGCAATATGGAGAAGATCTCTGTCGGTGATTTTGACCAGTTACCGTCGTCATCATAGATCTGACAGAATTCCTCGTGGTAGAGGAAGCGTTCTTTTCTAGGGCGCGCCTGCAAATGGAGTAGTAGTCCGAGCAGACACGGAAATAACGAGAATCTCACTTGCAAGTTGTCGGCTATTGTGTTGGCTCTGCATGCAGTGCCGTTCGGAACAGCGAAACGCCATAATGAGCGAGTCAATAGCCATTGGAAGGCGTCCTGTCTGTTCTTAGCGTACAAAGATTCAAAGGCGTCGGAGACGGACGTGGTTCTATAGCCGTCATCTGACTTCGCAAAGACACCCATGTAATGGGCGAGAGCACCGATGATGTTTGATGCGGTTTTGTCAAGTCCGACCCTGTTCTTGACCATTGCGATATGGAGATGAACTTCGTCCGCCGAGGAGAGTGCGTTACGTTTGAGCGTATTCCGATCGACTGTAAAGGCCTTTATGAGATCACCCATTGCCTGCCTCCTGTTCTTTCAAAGCCTTCTTCAAGGCACGTTCGATTCCAATTGCAATGCCGTAAGCGAGCGGGGGGGGAACTGCATTCCCGATTTGCCGACGAACAGCCGCCCTATTTCCCTCAAACACAAACCAATCGGGAAACCCCTGAATACGAGCTGCTTCTCTTGCAGTGATAGAGCGATGGTAGAATGGATGACCGTATTCCCCTCGCGTGAAGCTGTCGAAACCGCCGGTTATCGTGCGAGCTTGGGAGAACCAGTCAAGTCTACCGTAGACATCGAGATGACCGTCGTACTTGGCGTGACATGCAAGCTGCAAGGCCGGTGGGATGGCGAGTCGACCGCTTCCCATATCTACGTAGGCTATGCGCCGGCGATTCAGAGGGCCTTCTTTACTCTCAACGTGGTTGGGTACAGACGCTCGGAACAGGTCCGATTTGATACCAGTTTCAATCAGGCCGGATAGAGCTTCACCGATTGTGGGCCACCGGCGAGGTGTCAGGCAAATTGGGCCCTTGTAGTGGTCGGCGGCAAAATGCTTAAGGGCTACCAGGATTACACGGCGGCGAAGCTGAGGTACAGCAAAGTCAGCAGAATTCAAATCGTGCCTGAAGAGGGTATAACCATCCTCCGAAATGGCTGTCATGAAAGCATCGAGAATCCGGCGTCCCCTCGGGGAATCGATGTAAGTCACATTCTCCAGCACGATTGCGAGTGGTCTTGGTCGTATCTGCTTAACCAGCGACGCATAGCACATTACCAGATTGTTCCGAGGATCGTCGTCTCGACCTCGCCGCTGCTGAGAAAACCCTTGGCAGGGAGGACCCCCAACAATAATCACAGGGTTTCCATCCACATGTTCGTTGATTCGCATTGCAGTTCCCTCTGCTATTATATCGATGCAGTCGGCGACGGGGCTGACATTTCGACGGAAGGTCGCGATGCAGTCAGAATCAGAGTCGAATGCGAAGACGGTTGGGAAACCGGCCTCCTCAAAGCCGAGGGAAAGGCCACCTGCTCCGCAGAAGCAATCGACAATTTTAGGTCTATCGAGTTCCTTACGGTTGTGTTTCTTCGTCAGCTGGGCAGTGTCAGTACGTTTGAAGCTCGCAGGGATTCGGCTCTTGCTTCGGAGCTGATCAAGAATTACCCATGCAACGAATCGTGCGAATAGGGGTGGAACGGCCTCTCCGATCTGCCGGTATTGGTGGACAAGTGGTCCCTTGAAATCGAAAGACCGCGGGAACCCTTGAAGTAACGCGGCCTCTCGAACACTGATATTCCTGTTTTGCTCTGGATGAAGAAATCTACCGCAAGATGGGGTACTGCATTTTGCAGTAATCGTGACGCTGGGGGTGTCCCAGCGAAGTCGCCCGTAGACGTCCGTGAAACCTGGGGTCTTCCCATTGTCGACAGATGCATGACATTTCAGTTGCTCTTCGGCTGAGAGAGCACGCCGGTCCCCTCCATCTACAGGAGTCTTCTTTATCCGCGCGATTATGGCCGCTGTGTGGGACGGCGCTCGATGGCACGGATCAGATGGATCCTGTTCGCCTGCAGAGATTGGCTCGAGGTGCGCGATCGCGTCCCGGACTGTGGGTGCGGTGTCCTTGGTGAAAACCGGAATGGGTAGCGGAACCGGATTTCCGAGAGCCCCAAGTAGAACCGCGCGGCGCCTGCGTTGAGGCACTCCGTATAAGCTCATATCGATGATATCAACAGTTAGGTTGTATCCGGCAGCTTCCATTTCCTTTGTAGCTGCCCGGAAATACTCCTGATACTTACCAGTCAGGACTTCCGGAACATTCTCCATAACAACGAAATCGGGACGGTAGTGCTTGCAAATGCGTGCAAATGACATCAGGAGGGAGTTTCTGGGATCATCTCTCTCGTCCTTCTTTCGATGCGCGCTAAATCCCTGGCATGGGGCGCAACCGATGAAGACGAGGGGGCGCTGTGTTGTTGGGTTGAACTCTGGGATGAGTTTTGGGAGGAGCGTCGGATCAGCTTCGATGTTGCGGACATCAGCTTGGATAGAACATGCGCCGACGTTTGCTTGGTAGGTTTCAAGAGCTGTCGCATCAATGTCGATACCGGCAAGGACTTTGTATGCCACATGGCTCTGACGGGTGCGGGAGAAGCCGTAGCTCATGCCTCCGCAGCCTGCGAAGAAATCGACCACGAAGACACTTTGCGATTCTGGTAGCTTCTTTGTGTAGGCAATACTCATTTTCGATTCGTGTCGAATTCTTTCAAGATTGATTTCTGGCCTATGCGTCGCATTACATTCCTCACTACCCGGTTCATGCTGTGAGCCATCTGGCATTCCCATACGACGATTACCTTCCAGCCAAGTTGCTTGAGCTGCTCAGCGACTATTTTGTCGCGTTCAGCATTGTGATGTAGCTTGGTTCGCCAGAATGTTTTTCTGGTTTGGGGCAGTGCCGCTCTAGCACATCCCTCATGCTGGTGCCAGAAGCATCCATGCACGAAGATGACAAGTTGCTGTGACGGCATGACGATGTCCGGCTTTCCAGGTAAGTCTTTCCGATGTAGGGTGTATCGGTACCCCTTGCGGTGGAGTTCAGAACGGAGCCGCAATTCCGGACCTGTATCCCGGCTACGGACCCGGCTCATGTTCTTGCTACGCTGTTCTTTGGTAACCCTATCCATATCTCAATCCAACGATGCTCCGATACTCTATGCCCATCGTTTTCATCAGACCTGTTTTCTTACTAGGATTACTAATCATGACTACCGCTTCGGCACCGCGGGGTTACCGTTGTTCTCCACCCAGAATTTCTACACGAGTCTTTCTGCTCCCATCTCCTTCAGCGGGTCACTGAAGTAAATCGCGAGAGCGGTGCTCTGCTTCTCGGTCGGGAACCGCTGACCTTCCCCCTATTGCGAGCATAAGCTTGTTTAATTAAGTACTCATACATGATGTGCCACACATTGCTCAAGGCGCCTAAGAATGATTAGATGGTTTCTTTATAATACCCCTTTTTTGCAATTTTGCATTATAACAGCCCAATAAAAATTGCCAGAAGTTATTTTTATTTCAATATTTTATGCAACCTGCCACACCTAGAATGGGCTGTATTTATCCAGCCAAAAGGATAATTAACCACAAAGGATTTGGCATCAGTATACCATCCGTTTTTAATTATCCGCTGATCTGAGAAAAAAATAGCGTGGGGAAACCACCACATCAGGGGCATCAAAAACCGTATTCAGGGACACTATACTAGTCGATCCTGAAAAACCTCATATTGCAGCTTTGTTGAGACGAACCTGAGGTT
>JAEAME010000466.1_pt1 | contig 41513 bp, 33 predicted proteins | sample 8958731 | NCBI WGS metagenome assembly JAEAME01 (sample SAMN16933194, study PRJNA681113) | bioreactor sludge metagenome | isolation source: anerobic bioreactor sludge (Control) | place: India:Bengaluru | collected 2018-10-24
AAATGCCCCCGGCGTGACTCGAACACACGGCACATGGATTAGGAATCCATTGCTCTATCCGCCTGAGCTACGGGGGCATTTGCGTTAGTATAGTTAATTTTTTTCAGTCTTGCAAGAACTTCCCGTTTATGACCATATACAGAGGGATTGAGAAGTTGAAAAGCTGAGGATCTCAACTTCTCAACTTCTTATCTTTTCTATTTCTGAAATTATCTCAGTCCGTCTTCTTTTTTTGCCTCTTCTTTCTTGAGTCCTCCAACACGAGGATGAGGCCTGCCGCCATCAGTAACTGCAACGGCAATCACAATTTCATCCGATTTTGGGGCATCACTGATTGAGACAGTCATGCCATCAAAATGAGAGCGGACAAACGCAGCGTCTTTGTAATGCAACGGGATATCAAGGCTATCTCCCATACGGCCTATCTTCTTTACGGATGGAATGATTGCCTTTCCCCCTCCTGTAGCCGCACGAAGCGGTGTGCCGAGTTTCGGATGCAAAAGGGCCGCTGCAAGCTCGAGTTCGCCTTTCTCCCCCACTATGGCTGCTTTGCCATAGCTGTGAATTTCCGTACCTTTGCCAAGGGCTTCAACGGCCTTATCAGAGATTATTTTGCCGAGCTCTTCGCTATAGTCGATAAGGGCATTTAAGTCTTCCTGATATTTTCCCGCATAAGGGTTTTTAAGAACTGCAAGCGCAGCAGCCTTACGAATCGGTTTGTCAATCTTCCTCTCACCTTCTGCATAAACCTCTTCAACAACCGTAACAATCTTTCTAATTTCCATTATGCACCTCCAGTGTAATGGGGTAGTCACCATTGATCGTGGTGACAATACGATCCTTCAGTCTTATAATTGCATCATAAATATGTTTATTATGCTTTATATTGGAAGCCAGTTGAAATCCTTTTTCTAACGATTCAGTTATAACTTCATCTGATAATTTATTAATTTCTATTGTTACATATTCGTCAGGTATGTCTGTCAGGGGATCAATCTCGATTGCCTTTTTTCGTCGGACTTGATCAGTGTATGTATTGGTGTTATTGCATAAAAATGTTGCAGCTGCATCTGCTACCGCGCCAGTTGCTGCAACTACTGTTACGCTGTCAGCCAGGCCAAGCGTAAAGCTTCTTCCACCAAAGCCGCTTGTTGCCAATCCATAATCGGTAAGTCCATAAATACTAATCGTGTAAGGAGAGGTCTCACCCGTGTGAATGTCACCAATACCGACTTTTAATCCTTTGCCGCAACTGTCAAAGACTGAGATGTCACCACCATTATTTACAGAGATACTATCAAGCCCTTCTCCCTTGATATATTCTTTCAAGGCATCTGAGACAGATCCGGCAACTGCAGCCATGGGTGTCAAGCTCATTTCGTCTATTGTTTTGACTGCTTCGACCATTATCCTTGGTACATCAGGCAGGTATTTTGTGTTTTTGATCTTATATGCTTTTTGTTTCAGTATGGGCAGATATTCCTTAATGTCGTCAAGGATATTTCTGATCTTTTCCTCAAGCTTAAATCTGTTAAAATCGTAAGGTATGCCTTTTTTCTCTCCATTTACTACCAAGCTTGCCGGGCCGACTTCTAGGAACATGGTGAATTGTCAGAAAAAGTTCGGAGTTCAGAGTTTTTTGTTCGGGGTACTAACGACAGCGATGACCCTACAAGCAAATTTAACTTCAGAGTCATAACTCGTGACTCGCCGAAATGCCCATTGTTTATGTCGTTACCCATTACCTATAACCTAATGCCCTCTATTATTTCTTTTTCCCGATCAGTTCCTTCAATACCTCTTCTATTGGCTTTATGGCATCTATATGGCCGCCAATTTTTTTGAATGTCTCAAGTGACATGGTATATTCCACAGGCAGAATGAACGATGGTGTTGGCGAAATATAGATACTTCCATATTTGATCTTCTCTACATCAACAAGAAAATTGATCCCCCCACCAGGCAAGATAAAAGGCTTTGCGCCACCGATTGTCACTGAGACTTTCCCTTCATGAACGGCCTTTGTTAATTTGATTGGATTCTTTGATACTCCTGCCCTCGCAGATCCACCAACGCCTGCAGCGAAAATTGCACTTACCCGTGATACCTCACAGGAACTTCTTAATACCTTAATAAATTCCATTGCCGAAGCATCAGGTTGCTCCTCTTTAAATTCGCCCGTTACCAGACGGAAATATGCATATCGCCAGCCAGTGGTTTCTGTAATAAGAAGCGTCATACCTTCTTTACATTTCTTTTTGTCTATCTCTCGAATCACATCAAGAGGTTGCTGTACATCGGTTCCACCCCATCCTGTCCCTTTTTCAAGGAAATACCTTCCCTCGGTGCTTTTCTGACCCTTGATAGTAATAGGTGAACGTTTCTTCTTCAGATATTTACCTGCCGGGTGTTCGCTGAAAAGTCCGGTAACATGGCCATCGAGAACAATCACTTCGTCTGCGGCTTTCTCCATATAGGTCGCAAAAAGACCGGAAACCGCACTTCCACAGCCGACTCGCATCTTCTCTTCAGATTGACCATTTACTTTTGGTGTTTTGCCAAGGGTTAGTTCCAAGGTGGGACCATCTTCTACTTCGACCTTAATAGTCTTCCCCTGAAGAAATTCATACAAAGCCTTTGCCGCAAAAAGCCCGTCTTTTGAGGTAAGGATATTGACCCCGCCAAGAGAAAGTATTTTGGAGCCATACTCCTCTGTACAAAGATGTCCCAAATGCCTCTTACCTTTTTTGCGAACATAAACCCTTTTTGCCTCTTGACCGAGGAATAAATCAGTGTCTATCTTGAGCTTCATTCCGCTGTAACTCAATGGCGCTTCCGTCACAACGGTAACTATATCAATACCATCCCTTATGCCTTTCACGATAAAGGGAGAAGGCCGAAAATCAGGGTATGTTGTGCCTGAGCCAATTCCGGTGAGAAGGGGTTTTTGGATTAATGGGTCTTCAGCGCTACCGACAAGATCGAGAACCTCATCATAGGTGTGAACCCTACCCTTTCTGGTTATCTGACCATTTTTGTTGCAATAACGCATGCAGGCACCAGTAGCTCCTTCGGGTATTCTGCACATAATCGGGCAGGAAGTGCACATGGGCTTGTCGTCTTTTTCTATAACGCTGAATACGTTTTGCGGACAAACTTTCAGGCATGTCTTGCACTCAACACAACCGTCGTCAACAACAACCTTTTTATTCTTAATTGAAATTATGCCAAGCGGGCATACTTCTTCACACAATCCACATCCCTTACATTTATCAATATCTATCTTCATTACAAACCTCTTCAGCTAAGAAATGAGAGTTTAGAGAGAAGAGTTTTTTTATGGCGGTTTGATATTACTTTTATGCCCTCTGCTCTCTGCCCTACGCTATTACTTTCCTCACCGGAGGTGGCGTATTTCTGCTAACCCCTGCTTTCACAACCCCATCGATGAGAACCATACCAATGCCCGGTATGTCTCCAACCTCAATTGCTTCTTTTGCATTCTTTCCTGCCGAACCCATTGGAGCATCTATTATCTGCAGATCGGCATCGTCGCCGACCTTCACCATTCCGTGTGACAGGCCGTAAACAGTTTTGGTATTTCCTGTTGCACAGCATACAGCAACCTCTGCAGGGATTCCGCAAAGGGAAGAAATAAAATTAACCATTCTCCAGACACCGAGAGGAATAACTCCTGTTCCTGACGGTGCATCATTTCCAATGATAAGCCTTTTCAGAATACCGCTGTTTTTCATATAACGGGCGATCTCAAAGGCAGTCAAGGGATTCCCACAGTGGACTATTTCAATGGCACATTTCGTCTTATCTATTACCCGCCGTGCTTCATCAACCGATACACTTGTCGGCCCGCCATTGAGATGGCATGCAACGGTTGGATCTGCAACAAGACAATCATCGCATGTCACCGTGGAACTGCCGGGTACCGAAGTCCCTCCAACATGCATCATGACTTTCATTCCACATTTCTTAGCCCATTCTACCATCATCTTTGCATCCTGGGCGGCCTTCACACTACCCAAACCAATTTCACCAACAAGCCAGACGCCATCAGCAGAAAGTTCTTTGAAGTCGTCTTCCACAAGACCTTTTTCAAGGATGAGGGCACCACCGTAGACCTTCACTCCTGCAGGACGGGCTTTTGCAAATGACTTGTGCGCCAGGAGGGCAAGGGCCTTTGTCCCTTTCGGGTCTGTCGGTCTACCGGGAAGGTGAACTTCTCCGGCTGAGATCATGCTTGTTACGCCGCCGTGGAGGCTGCTATCGATAAAATTAAGCTGGCTCTGCCGTGGAGTGAAATCACCAAAAACAGGATGAGTATGGGAGTCGATGAGGCCAGGACAGACGGTCATACCATTCGCATCAATGACTTTGTCCGCCAAAACAGGAGACTCCTTTTCAATCGCCTTGATCTTGCTATCCTCGATGATGATCCCTACGGGCCCATCAATGACAGGTGACTCTATGTCTCCGGTAAAAATCGTACCGATATTCTTAATAACAAGCATGCTCATGATGATCTACCTCCTTTGGTTTTTCTTGGCTTCTATGAGCTTCTTCAGCCTCTCTATGTGGCACGGAAGCTGATAGGGTCTGACATGTACAGCATCCTGTATTGCATTCATGATGCTTGCCGCCTGTGGTATCAATGCCGGCTCACCTACTCCTTTTGCGCCAAATGGCCCTGTCGGCTCTTCATCCTCCACGATAAAGACCTCAACATCGGGCATATCCATTGACGTAGGCATGTAGTAGTTGTCAAATGATTCAGACTTACCGGGAATAAACTCCTCCATGAGCGCAAGCCCGATTCCCATTGCTACACCACCATAGACCTGTCCTTTTATCAGTCTTGGGTTCACCGCCTTACCCACATCATGGGCGGCATGTACTTTTCTTACTGAACAAACCCCTGTTTTTTCATCTATTTCAACCTCTGTCATGTGGGTTGCGAATGCATAAGTGGCATAGGGCGTACCCTCGGAGGTTTCCATATTGAGTTTTGTTGTTGGGGGGTCGAAAAAACCATCAAAGATCAGATTTTGTTCGGCTTGGGCTTCCGGATAAATATCGGCAAGAGTTCTTCCCCGGTAATACCCTTTCTTATCAAGATAACTATTTAGCTTGCTCGCAGCCTCATATACTGCCCTTCCTGATATATATGTCTGGCGACTCGCAGAAGTTGAACCCACATCTGTCGATGTATCAGTATCCCCGCGGACGAGAACAACATTTTTTTCGTCCACCTTCAGAGTTTCCAGAAGTATTTGCCACAGTACCGTGTCCGAGCCTTGGCCAATCTCGCATACTCCAGAGTATAAAACGATTTTTCCATCCTCTGTGAGCCTGAGATGGCAACTGGAGGGATTCGAGATACCGGTGTTGCCACATCCGTAATACATGCAACCTATTCCGAAACCTGTTGAAGGTCCAGCTTTCTTCCTGATTCTCCAGAAAGGCTCTATTTTTTTGAGAGTGTCGATGAAACCGATGCTGTTCTTCAGGACTTGGGAAGTTGCAGTAAGAGAGCCTTTCCGCAATCCGTTTTTGATACGAATATCCAAAGGGTCCATATTGATGGCACGCGCGATCTCATCCATTTGCGACTCATGGGCGAACGCAAGCTGAGGTACACCAAACCCTCTCATTGCGCCACATACAGGATTATTTGTATAAAACATCCTGCTGTCAGTATAAACATTTGGAACCTCATAGGGACCAGTTGAATGCACTGCAACACGGAGGCAAACTGTTTCACCGTAAGAGATATATGGACCCGTATCTCCTATGATGTTTACTTTGATGGCCTGGATTGATCCATCTTTCTTTGCGCCAGTCTTGTATTCAATATAAAGCGGATGTCTTTTTGTGTTCGAGAGAAAGCTCTCCTCGCGGGTGAATCGCATGGTAACGGGTTTCTTCGTATAATGAACTGCCAACGCAAGGAAGAGCTCGACCGTAACATCGAGTTTGCCTCCGAATCCACCGCCTGTTGTTGACTGAACAACCCTCACGCGATCTTCAGGGATACCAAGCACCCGAGATATCTCTTTCATCTTATAATGAATATTTTGTGTTGAAGAGGTAACAACTATGCGACCTGCTTCATCGAGATAGCCGATTCCCGCTTCCGTCTCCATGAAACCGTGGTCTAGCCATGTTGTGCTATGCGTATGCTCTACTATCACATCCGATTCGGCAAATCCTTTTTCAATATCTCCCTTAATAACTTTACGATGGCTGAGCAAGTTACCGCCGTCATGGATAAGCGTTGCTGATTTCTCTGCGATAAAAGGGTCGTGGATCGATTCAATGTCTTCAAAATCGATCTTTACAGAATTCATGGCATTACATGCCGCATGTTCTGTCGCAGCAACAATTAAAAGAATAGGTTCCCCGACATATCTGACTCTGTCCTCTGCGAGGCACTGTTGATCTTTCTTGATTGCGCCGAATCGATTTTGTCCAGGGATATCTGCGGCAGTGATTACCTTCACAACGCCCGGCTGAGCTTGTATTTTGCTCAAATCAACACGTCTAATCCAGGCATGAGGTCGTGGGCTCCTGTACACTACAGCAAAGAGTGATCCTTCTGTGCTTCTGTCTCCTGCAAAGACAGGCTTGCCTAAGACTTTGTCAAGTACGTCAATCCGCTCCTTGTTTAAACCGATCATAATTGTCTTTAACCTTTCAATATCTCTTCCAAGAGAGCTTTAACTACCGGTATTTTATATACAAATGATGGCCGTATACCGGAAATGCTTTTTATTTCTTCAAGGATTTTTTCTATAGCAGCCTGTATTGTCTGGTCGTTTTTCGCAACACCTTTCAGCGATTCTTCTATTTTCTTGGGTCTAAAAGGCATAGGAGTACATGAACCAATAGCTATCCTTATGTCTTCATAGACGCCATTCACTTCCTGGATGGCCCATGCAACAGATAACCTGGAGATTGCCCAGGTTGCCCGCTTCGTTACACGTTTGTAACCTTCCCTGTATCCTGAAAAGCCTCTTATTTCAATGGCAGTGAGCAGCTCGTGAGGATAAATTGTAGTTTTATAGGGTGCAAGGATAAAATCATTGAGGTTTATTTTCCTGACAGTGTCCTTTGATTCGAGAACAACACATGCATCATGAATCAGGAGGGGTGCAAGTGAATCCGCTGCCGGTGAGGCATTAACAAGATTTCCCCCGATAGTACCCATATTCCTGATGGCTGGAGAACCAACCCAACCGCACGCCTGGGCAAGACTTGGTGACTTCTCATTGATGAGTTGATTTCGGTTTATCTCGCTGTGGGTTGAAATAGCGCCTATCTTGATCAAGCCGTCATGTTCAGAGACACCCTTTAAATTGCGAATACTGGTGATGTCGACGATATGACTGCACGATTCGCCCCTTCTCATCTTGACGAGAAGATCAGTGCCACCGGCAAATATTTTTACGTTTTCGAGTGACGATAGGTAGGTTAAAGCAATCTCTTTTGATTCAGGGATTACACTTGCAAATTCCGGCAGCATTTCGAATTGCCTCCACAATCTGTATATATCCGGTGCACCTGCATAAATTGCCACTGATAGCCTGTTTTATATCGTCGTCGGTAGGATGTTGATTTTTTATGAGAAGGCTATAAGCGGCGAGCAACATTCCCGGAGTACAGTAACCACACTGAACAGCGCCATATGTTACAAATGCCTCCTGGAGGGGATGAAGAAGATCGGCATCGCCAAGAAACTCGACCGTTTTTATATCATGCCCGGAAGCCTTGGAGGCAAGAGTCAGGCATGAATAATGAGGTTCGTTGTCTATAAGCACAGTGCAGGCACCGCACTCACCGATAGAGCAGCCTTCTTTTACGCTCTTTATGTCCAACCTTTCCCTTAACGCCTGCAGAAGCGTTTCATTGTCTTCCACGTCGAGGATTGTTTGTTTACCGTTCAGGATAAAGTCTATTTTTTTCATGTTTTAATATTCTTCTGTCTCTTTACTAACCAACCACTAAAAATTAACAACTCAAAACTGTCTTTTAAATTATCCTCCCATCAGATTCGGAAGAAACATCACTATCCTGGGAAAGATGGTAAGGATAATAGCCACAATAATGATCGAAATAAGAAACGGTGTCGCGCCCTTGAATATCTCTGCCATGGGAACATCTTTGGCAATGCCGGCAAGGGTATACACGTTAAGCCCTACCGGTGGAGTAATCAATCCCGCCTCCATCATGAGAACCGCAACAACCCCGAACCAGATGGGATTGAAGTTCAAGGCCACGATAACCGGGAAGATGACCGGCAGCGTAAGCACCATCATTGAAACCGCATCTAAAAAACAACCCAGCATGAAGAATATTGCAATAATAATTGCCAAAATCAGGTACCGGGAAACGGTAAGACCCGCTATCCACCCCGACACCACCGTTGGTATGGTTGAAAGGGCAAGAAAGTAGCTAAAGACCGTGGCGCCGGCCACAAGAAAGAGCACCATAATAGAAATTCTTGCCATTTCTAAAAGAGCGGAAAAAAGCCCTTGCCAGTTCAGCCTCCGTTTGAGTAGAACAATTACCAGTAATGCGGTGGCTCCTATTGCACCCGCCTCTGTGGGATTGATAAAACCGAGATAGATTCCTCCCATAACAATGAAAAATACAAGAATCGTTTCCCAGATTCCCTTGAGTGCCTTGATTTTATCCCTTAAAGTCACTTTTCCCGGTGTAGTAGGGGCGAGTTTTGGATTTAATTTTACCTGCCCGACAATAACCGCAATATAAGCCAATGAAAGAAGTAATCCTGGGAAAATTCCCGATATCAGCAATTTACCGATTGATTGTTCGGTAAGCATTCCATATACCACAAAACCAAGACTTGGGGGAATGAGGAAAGCAAGCGTTCCTCCGGCAGCAACAACGCCCGTGGCCAGTTTGGGGTGGTAGTTGAACTTCTTCATTTCGGGAAGGGCGATATTGCCCATAGCCGCAGCCCCGGCAACAGATGATCCGCTCAACGCGGCAAAACCTGCGCAGGCAGCTATGGTTGCAACGCCGAGGCCACCGGGAAGACGTCGAAACCATTTGTCAAATGTTTCATAAAGCTCGCTTGTAATTCCGGCGCCGCCGGCAAATCCACCCATAAGAATAAATAAAGGAATAATAGTATACGGATAGTTTGCAGCAGTTTCATAGAGCGTTTTTGCAACCACAGGAAGAGCAGCTTCGAGAGATGTAAGTGTCCATATTCCAAAGAAGCCTACAAACATCATGAGAAACGCGATAGGCATACCGAGAAGAAGGAGTACCACGACCAGGGCACTGCCTAGAATACCGATTAATATAGGATCTACCATTTACCTACTTCCTCCCACCCTTACTCTCGCTATCGCATTGAATAGATCGATAAAAAGCTCCAGCAAAAGAAGAAATCCGCCAATAGCCACAAGAAGTCTGAAAGGCCATTGGGGAACCCTCAGCATGTCTGACACGGTCTTTTCATGAATCCCCTCAACATATCCTTGCCAGACAATAATAACTACGATGAACATGCTTGCAAGTGTGGTGAAGATTTCAAACACACTTTGAGTTCTTGTTGAAAATCTTTTAGTTAAAAAATCCACACCTACGTGACCTTTAACCTGCTGGGTGTATGCAGCACCCAGCAGGATTATAATTGATAACATGTATTCCGAGAGTTCCAGGGTGCCCGGTATCGGTTTGTTAAAGAAACTACGAGTTATAACATCACCGGTTGTTATAAGCATGAGAGGTATAGCGAGGAACATTCCCACCGCACAGACAGAATAGGTAATACGCCGTATCGCCCTTTGAAAACCCTCTAATCTCTCCATGTCGAACCTTCAGTTTCAGATTTTTTTGAATTCTGGAGGACACGCAACCAGATGCACTTTCCTCTTCTCGCACTCCTCATTCATTATCGCCACAACCTTTCTTGCCGGCAGGCCTTTTGCCTCAAGGCCCTTTACCCATGCCCTTGTAACATCCTGAAACTTTGCATACCACTGTTCTGCCTCTGCCTTAGGAAGATCGATGAACTTAACGCCTTTGTCACCTATCTCTTTCATGATCACTTTATAATCAGCCTGATTGAGGCCACCCGTTACCTTAAATGGATTTGTGCACACCTCTTCTACAAGCTTCTTCTGGTCCGCAGGAAGTTTGTTCCACGAGTTCATATTCATTATGGTCCCTTCAGATACACACCCGAAGGTTAAAACCGTTGCATGTTTAGCAACTTCATAAAGCTTGAAGCCCTGGATCAGCGGGGGGCATGTTACAATGCCGTCCACGGTGCCGGTCTCCATGGCCATATAAACATCACCTAAAGGCAGAAAAACTGGCTCTGCACCGAGAGACTTTATGTAGTTTGTCTGGTGCCCACCTGGTGATCTTAGCTTCATACCTTTGAGGTCTGCCATCTTGGATATTGGTTTTCTGGACCAAATGAAGGATTGGATGCAGCCATTCAATTCAAGGACTTTTACATTCTTAAATTCATCTTTCAAAGCACGGTTGTAGACAGCATTTCCAATATCCGCGGCTATGTCTTTACCATCAACCCATACTGCCAGAGAAAGAACATCTGTGAGAGGAAAACGACCGGGCGTCCAGGTGGCAGTGAAATAACCCATGTCCGACATACCCTTGGCAACGATATCAAAATGCTCTGGGCCCTTTCCAAGAGCAGCCCCTGCATACATTGTATAGGCCATCTTGCCGCCGCTTCTCTTCTTCAGCTCCTCCAGCATAGGCGTCCAGACGGTCTTCACTTCCTTGCCAACGGGCGGGTGCCATGTGCTGAATTTTATATTGGTTGCCTGTGCATGAAGAAGTTTGCCATTGAACATGCCCAATCCAAGAGCTGTTCCACCAATAAGTGCGCCTTTTAAGAAATTCCTTCTTGAAAGCTCCTTACATTCGTCACACATCTTTATTCCTCCTTTAGATTTTTACTGTAATACATCCCTTATAATAACTCCCAACCTTACAAAAAAACAACCTACAATCTATCTTTACAAGGCCCATGACAGGGCCTGTGGTAACATGTTGTGCATTGTTGTTCCGTTACGCTCAAACCCATCTCAGCGTAACCGTCTTTTCGTCCAAGAAAAGCTTTACCGAATCCATCCTTGATTTTGACATGCCGAAGAATGAATCCTTCTTGGAGCCTAACCCAAAAAATGCGTAGGGTTGAGGAATACCGGCATTGACACCCACGTTTCCGACTTCACACTCTCGTATGAACTTTCGGGCAACCTTTCCGCTCTCTGTAACGATACACGCTGAATGGCCATAATTCTTGCTATTGATCCATCCAATGGCGTCATCCAGATCTTTGGGCCTTAAAAGATTTGCCAGCGGACCGAAGGATTCTTCCTGAGCTATATACATATCAGTAGAAACACCTTCGAAGATTGTTGGACCGAGGTAATATCCATTCTCATAGCCTTTTACTTTTACTTTCCTTCCATCCAGGAGAAGCTTTGCCCCTGACTTTACTCCTGCCTCTATAAATTCTGCCACTTTGTCCTTCCCCTGCTGTGTCGTAAGGGGCCCAAGTTCCACTGATTTATCCAGGCCGTACCCTATTTTCATTGCTTTTGACGCAGCAACAAAAGCCTCTTTGACTGCTTTGTACCTCTTTTCATCACCTATGATGGCTACGTTATCCGAACCCAGGCACCGCTGGCCGGACATACCGAAGCAACCCCTTAAGAGATAATTTACGGCATTATCAACCGGTGCATCAGGCATAACTACGATAAAGTTCTTTCCGTTTCCGTTTAAAGAAGATCTCTTTCCATACTTTCCGCATAACTCAAAAAGCTCCTTAGCAACACGAGTTGAACCAATGAGACCGACCCCTTTTACCCTTGGGTCAGCAAGAATCTGTTGGTTTAACCCCCGCTCCGGGCCCATGTGGAGTAGGTTTACCACTCCAGGCGGAAATCCGACTTCCTCAACTACCTTGAAAACTGCGTCTGAGGATAGGGGAACCTGTCTGCTTGGTTTTACAATGACGGTGCAACCACACGCCAACGCATAGGGAACAAAAGAAGACCAGGCATGCATGGGGATGTTCCCGGGCGTAATAATGAGAAACACTCCGACAGGTTCTTTGATTTCATAACAATCAATTCCATTCGCCAGTTGGTCAACGTGGCGGCCCATGTAGTATCCATACATAGAGCTACCGGCGGATTCAATATTTTCGCCGAATCTTGCCAGTGTTCCACGAGCCTCGTCAATAGTCCGCCCATGATCCTGTACGAGAATCCTGGACAACCATTCCGCTTTTCCATTCACCTTATCTCTCATGTTAAAAATGAGTCTCGACCTATCCCTGAAAGGAACATTCCGCCATTTTTTGAATGCCTCATGAGCAGCCGAGATTGTCCTATCCACTTCTTTCAAGGATGCCACAGGTGCTTCGGCAATAACTTCACCGGTAGCAGGATTTGTTGTTTCAAAATATTTACCCGACTCCGGCTTAACCCACTCACCGTTTATGAACTGTTTTAGTTTTCCGTAATGTTTCTTTACTTCTGGTAGTAATGCCATGCAATCCTCCTAATTTTTGTATGCATATGGGAGATTATTTCCCAGTTAATGCAGGTTCGCGACGTTACTTTTTCGTCCCTCATCTCTCTTCCCTCATCCATCTTATCTTTTAGAATGTCGGCGGTGTTATAACCCAAATTACGATTACATCCTCTTTTCCTTTATTTCCCCAATCATGAGGAACCTGTGACGAAAAATAAAAGCTCTCGTTTGCATGTACCTTATGAATCTTGTCGTTCAGCATGAGCTCCAGCTCACCCTTCACAACGAATCCGAACTCCTCACCATCATGGGAGTACATGCCATGAGAACCACCTCCAGGTTTTATTACAGTGTAAAAAGGTTGCATTCTTTTGTTAACTACGCTTTTCACCAAAGAATGAATCTTTGCATCCCAGCGTTTCAGTTGCATGACAACACGGTCCTGTGGTCTTGTTACAATGTCTCCTTGATTGAAATCAGTCATGAAAAAATCAACGATATTAACATTCAATGCTTTTGCAATCTTCTTCAGCATAGATATGGAAGGGTCAGCTTTGCCCCTCTCAATCTGAGATATCAGTGATGGGGTACACTCAACAAGCTCAGCAAGCTGCTTTAAATTCAGCTTTCTCAGCTCTCTTAACTCTTTCATTTTTAGTCCGATGTCCATGGATATCTTTATTGTTAAATAGTTTTTAAAAGATTAAATTTGATTTAATACCATGTCAAGAAAAAAATATTTAAGGAATGACAATTTGTTAAGTCAGTGATCCTTATGTACAACGTCAATTACGGTGATTTCGGGAGGTGCAAAGAACCGTATTGGCGGCCCCCACGTACCGGTACCTCTGTTTACGTATAAAGAAGAGTTATTGTTTACTTCATAGAATCCTGCGTATTGTTTGAAGAAAAGACGAGTAATGAGAAAGAATGGAAAAATCTGGCCCTTATGGGTATGACCGGAGAGTTGAAGATCATAGACACACAGTGATCCAGTGTATGAGACAGGTCTGTGCTTCAGGAGTACCGTATACTGTGAACCGTCGATATGCGAACATAGTTCCTTTTCGGATGTATCTTCACCATTATGTCTCCCCCTCACTGCTTCATCGTCAACGCCGGCAATAGTGATGATTCCATTGATATCCACTGCCTGTCCCCTGAGGATTTTAAAACCCGCTTTTTTTGTTAATTCCAGGGCCCGATCAATGCCAGCATAAAACTCATGGTTCCCTGTCACTGCAAATTTTCCGTAGCGTGTATAAACCTGCTGAAAAAGCATAGCCATGCTATCGATATTGTCGATTTGAACATCAACAAGGTCTCCGGTTGACACGAGAATGTCCGGTTTTGCTTTATTAATGGTATTAATAATCTGTTTAATTCTTGCTTCACCGATAATAAGACCAAGGTGAACATCTGAAATCTGAACGATCCTTACTTTTCCGATATCAGATGAAATTTTCTTTGTCGATAAGGTAAGATATTCAATTTTTATCTGTCTTGCCTCAAATATCCCATATATAACCACCAATAACGTTATGGTTAAACACATAAAAAAATAGAATCGGCGCGCATACGTAATATACGTGAAATCCCGGTTTGATAGTACCCCTGATACAGAGACGGTAAGTCGAAACACATCGCAGAGAATTCCCGATATAAAGAATATGAGTACTCCTCCCATCCATGTATAACCAACAAATGCAAGTATCCTGGCAAACCCTTCATTGCCTGCCCTTTCGGTTAGGCGAACTATTACAGGGGCAAAAATCATAAAAATCATGATTGCGCCTGTTGCAACATTTGTGGTTATCCCAAAAGGAAAAGCTGCTCTCGCTTTTAGAAAAATATAGAGGTGAATCCCACCGTATATCAGGAAGAATGTAAGAAAAAACAGGCTCATTTATCTGATAAAAACTTTTTTAGCTCCTTCTTTGACTTCCTTTTCTCTTTATGTTCCTCAAAAAGATCATAGGAAACAGGGACAACGACCAAGGTTAACAGCAATGATGTCAAGAGGCCGCCAATCGTTGCCATAGCCATGGGTGCTCGAGTTTCTGCCCCCTCCCCTATTCCAATGGCTATGGGCATCATTCCGAAAATCATTGCTAATGTTGTCATAAGAATTGGCCGAAGCCTTACAGGGCCAGCCTGAAATACTGCTTCTCGCAATGCCATACCCCTTTCACGCAGCACATTCGTATAATCAACGAGCAGGATTGCGTTTTTCTTGACAAGACCCATAAGCAGGATAAGGCCGATAAAGCTAAATATATTCAGAGTCTGATTGAACATGAAAAGTGCTCCGAAAGCTCCGATGAATGAAAAGGGCATTGAAAGCAAGACGATGACCGGTTGTACAAAACTTTCGAATTGTGCAGCGAGAACCATATACGCCATAACAATGCCCAAAAGCATTGCAAACATGAGGTAGTTAAAAGATTCAGCCATAGTATCGGCCTGTCCTTTATATCTTCCTGAGTAATCAGAGGTTAGAGTTTTTCCCGAAATACCATCCAGTTCTTCTTTGGCCTGTCCAAGTGGTTTACCCTCAAGGTTTGCAAACAGGGTGATAGCCCGTTGTCTATCTACTCTGTTGATGATACTTGATCCGCCTGCCTCCTGGAAAGATGCCACGTTCGAAACCTGAACAAGTCTTCCATCTTTTGCCCTTACGTAGAGTCTTCCAAGGTCATCAGGATTTACCCGGTCCTGTGGGTTGAGTCTTACTCGAACGTCATAGCGACGGCCCTTCGCCTCATCCTTAAACTTAGTGACGTCAACCTCACCGCTAATAAGAAAGTTGACCGCCTCGGCCACGCTGGCAACATCAACACCGAGATCAGCGGCTTTATCACGGTCGATAAAAACGCGGACTTCAGGTTTTCCTGTTTCAAGAGACGTGTCAAGGTCAACAATGCCGGGAAGTTTTGAAAATTGGCTTACAATTTCACGGGAATAGTTCTCAAGGTTTTTGAGGTCCCTCCCACGGATGCTATAGATAATATTGGTCTGTCTCTGACCCCCTCCAATCATTGAAACATTTTCAACTGAAGCCCTTATGCCAGGAATTGCCCTGATCGCCTTTCGCATTTCTGCCTTAATCTGTTCCTGGCTTTTCTTTCGCTGCGACTTAGGCTTAAGGTTGATCATGGCATTGGCCTTGTTCGGTTCCCTCGTTAAGCCGCCGCCCTGCGAATACAGAAGAGAAGTAACCTCCGGAAATTTTCTAATTACTTCTTCCACACGCCTTCCCATGCGATCAACTTCATCAACAGAATAGTCTACCGGCATCTGCAATCGAATAACAAATCGGCTCTGATCCTCAGAAGGTATAAATTCTTTGCCAATAAATTTTGTAAGACCCAATCCAGCTATAAATGCCGCCAGAGCAATGAGCAAAACAATCAGCCTGTGATTAAGAGCAAGAGATAAAAGTTTTTTATAATAACCTTCTATCCAGAGGTATCGATCTTCAATCTTTTCGGAAAGCCATCTGAGATAGTGCTGCAACTTATTGCTTCGGGGAAAAAGCCTCTTCATACCTTTCGGGGCTGTCACAATCTCATGCTGCTCGTGCGGTTTGAGAAAAATCGATGACATCATAGGGGTAAGAGTAAAGGAGATAAACCATGAAACCATCACTGCAAAAACTACAGTAAGCCCAAACTGGAAAAAGAATCGACCAATAATACCTTTCATAAATGCAACAGGTATAAAGATAACAACGATGGCCAAGGTTGTTGCAGACACGGCAAGACCTATTTCTGATGTTGCAAAAAAGGATGCCTCCCGCGGGCTCATACCTTGTTCGATATGTCTTTGGATATTCTCAATGACAATAATAGCATCATCAATGAGTATGCCTATGGATAGGGAAAGGGCGAGCATGGACATGTTATTGAAGGTAAAACCAAAGGCATTCATGATCGCAAAGGTTGATATGACTGATGCCGGAATGGCCAGAGCGCTTATAAAAGTTGTTCTCACGTTCCTCAGAAATAAAAGAACAGCAAGTATTGCGAAGATTCCTCCGTAGATGAGGTGGTGCTGAACTTCATTGATAGAATTCTTGATGAACCCGGACTGGTCAAAAGCAATATTGAGATTCATTCCAGGTGGTAGGGTCTTTGTTATGTTCTTCAGTTCATTCTTTACCCTGTCTACAACCTCAATAGTATTAGTGCCGGATTGCTTTTGTATGCCTAAACTTACCGAGTTAATTCCATTAAACCGTGCAACAGAACGTTTTTCCTCCATGCCATCTTCTGCACGACCAACATCCCTCACTCTAATCGGTGAGCCTTTGTAGTAGCCTACGATCATGTCATTGAACTGCTGTACAGTTGGAAATTCTCCTTTTACCTTGATAGTGTATTCTTTGGTATCGCTTTCTATGCGACCACCCGGCAGTTCAATATTCTCTCTCTGGAGCGAACGCATTACATCTTGCGCTGTAACGCCGTAAGCACGCAGTCTGTCGGCATCGAGCCAAACCCTTGCCTGTCGCAAACGCAGACCATACATACGCAATGCACCGACACCATTGATTCTTTGAAGCTGTTCCTTCAGTATCTCATCAGCATACGTTGAAAGCTCCCTGACAGACCGTTGTCCCGAGAGAGCAAACCACATGACAGGGGTGGCATCCGGATCCACCTTTTCAACTATGGGCTCGTCAATATCAGTTGGAAGCTTGGCTCTGATAACTGAGATTTTCTCCCGAACATCCTGGATTGCAAGGTCAATATCCCTTTCGAGGACAAATTCGACTGTTACTACCGATGAACCTTCAGTGCTTGTGGAACCTATTGTTTTTACGCCATTAATCGTATTGACGGACTCTTCAATCTTATCCGTAACATCGATGTCCATAATCTCAGAGCTGGCACCCTTTAATCGTGTTGTAATATTGACGATAGGAAGGTCAACTTTCGGGAAAAGATCAACCCCGATGTTCGGGTAGCTAACTATCCCGAGCACAACAAGTACGAGAACAAGCATTGTTGCAAAGACAGGTCTTTTAACAGAGGTATCAGCTAACCACATTGCAGCCTCCGGCTGTTAGCTAAGAGTTCGGGGGGAGAAGTTAGTAGTCCGGAGTAAATGCTAAAGAGACAGAAATACAATAAATAGAAAGTCTTCTCTGCCAGTAATTTATTTTTCAGTTTTTCCATCCTTATTTTTTGGCTTGTCTTTCTCCGAACTCCCAACCCCCGATTGTAAGATTGCAGGCGTGGCATGCTGCACGCTCACCTTAGCACCTTCAGAAAGGTTCTGTTGACCCATGAAAACAACCTTCTCACCTGCCTTAACCCCATCGATAATCTCCATAAGCTCTCCGTATTTGCTTCCCAATTTCACCACACGTTCTTTAGCACGATCCCCTTCCGTTACGAACACTCTTACCTTTTCAGCTTCGTACAGCAAGGCGGTAACAGGAACAACAATAGTGTCCCGCTCGCCCGCAGTGTAGAGAATGACTTTTGCAAAAAGACCAGGTTTTAAAAGCCCATTATTATTTGGAACAAGGGCCTCTACCTGAAGCGTTCTTGTCTTTTCTTCAACGTTCGGAAAAACAATATTCACTCTTCCCTTGAATTCAGTCTCCGCAAAGCCATCCACTCTAAGCATAACTTCTTGATTTGTTTTGAGCCTTCCAACATCCTTTTCGGGAACCGTGAATCGAAGTTTGAGTGGGTTCGGCTGTATAATCACGAACATGGGGGTTCCATTTCTAACGAAATCACCTGCAGAAACACGCTTTTCCTTGATTACGCACGCAAGGGGAGAAATTATTTTTGTCTTTGAAAGTTTAAGCTTTGCCAGCGAAAGGGATGCTTTTGCCCTTTCAACCTCTGCCTCTGCAAGGGAGAGTCTTGTCGTTACGTCGTCGTACTGTTGCTTTGTTACCAATTCTTCTTTGTATAACGCATCTTTTCTCTTAAATTCCAACTTTGTGTTTTCTAAAGTAGCTTCGGCCTGTCTGAGGGTTGCCTCTGCCCTTTTTACTTCCAGGGAGTAATCAGAGTCGTCAATCGCCGCCAGAAGCATTCCCTTTGAGACCTGTGATCCTTCCTCAACTTTCACGCTCCTTATAACACCTTCGATTTCGGCGCTGACAGTTACTTCTTCAAACGGATTAAGGGTTCCTATTGATTCGATGAATGGCTTCAATGGCCTTTTTACGGCATCCTGTATCTGTACATTAAAAACCTTTTCTTCAACCGTCTTTGTATCCTTTTTTTGACATGCCACAGCTGTAAAAAGGCTGGTGACAATTACAGAATAGAGAAATACGTTAATAAACCTTCTCATTTATGATTTCTCCTTTGAGTCTTTGGATAATTTACTTGTTTTATCTGGTAATACACTCGTTGGATTCAAAATTGTATTCAGTAATATTCCTATTGCTCGCTTTAACCTCAACGTAGAAAACTGATAAAGGTAAATAACGTTTGCCAGCTGTCGCTCGGAATCCAGAAGGGCGGTATTGGCATCGAGGACGTCCAGACTGCTGGCAAGACCATAATCAAATTGTTTTGATACAGAATTGTAATTTTCTTTAGCAAAAATATGCTGATCCGTAAGCGATTTCAATAGTCCTTTCTGCGTTATGTGATCGAGATAAGCGGTCTCTACCTCTACATCAATGGTTTTCTTCAAATCTGCATATGCATAATCAGCCTGTCTTTTTTTTGCACTTGCCTCCTGGACTTCTGCAACCCTCAAGCCACCTTCAAAAAAAGGAAAACTGAGCCGCAATCCTGCATATGCTGAATCCTTAACAAGCCCGCCTGTATCGCGAATTTCATCTCTTTTCGTGAAGACCCCTTCGATTGCAAGGATTGGCCAGTATGACCCTCTGGTAAAATTTACCTGATCCTCTGCTATCTTTCTCTGGATTTGAGAAGCCCTTAAATCAGTTCGTTCAGAAATTGCCTTTTCTTTGAGACAATCTATGCTCATTGTCTGACAACCTTGAACAATGAATTCGTTCAATTTTTTGCTGAGTATATCCAGTTCCTGTGCTCCTTCCTTTAACTGATACTCTCCTTCGAGGCCTACTATTCTCGACAAAATTGCCCTGGCAAGTTTGTAATTATTGTCAGTGCGTATCTGTTCTGATTGAGCTCCTGAAAGCTCAGCCTCTGCTCTCAATAAAACGGTTTTCGTTATTTCACCTACCTTTAAACGAGTCGCAGCAGCATCCCGATACTTTTTGACTCTCTTCACATTTGTCTGTGCGATTTGAGAAAGCTTGTCTGTCCTGAGAGTATCATAGTATGCAGCGGTAACATTCAGCATGTATGCTTCCTTCACAGAGTGTAAATCTTCCTTACTTTTTTCGATACCTTCTTTGGCTATTCTGAAAGCGGTAAATTCTCTTCCTCCCATGGAGGCAGATTGGTCAAGCCTTAATTCGAAACTCGTCCTATCAAGTGGCTGCGAATAAGACTTGTTATCAGCTACTTTGCTGTCACTGAATCGAACATAGCTGCTGCCCGCCGTGAGTCTCGGCATCAACAAAGACATTGCCTTATCTTTTGTTTTCTCAGCTATAACAAGATCCTCTGCAGAAATCTTAATTTTTTCTGACCGTTCCAGGGCAATTTTATAAAGATCCTCAAGAGTATATTCGACCGCGTAACAATGGGTGAGACAAATCAGAATCAAAGTAATAATGGTTAAAGCATGCTTCATGGCATCCTCATAGCGAGTATGGCTTTATAATAAACATTAAGGAAGTTCTTCTCCATTTTTAATATTTATCAATAATTTAAATTACTTAAATCTATACAATAAAATTTGTTATAATCTTCTCAGCTCATCTGAAGCATATCTTTCTCGACATATCTTTTGTGAGTACTGTATAAAATTAATAAAATCAGTATTAACGATAGAAAAACATGTGTGTTTATTTCAAACACCGGCAAGAAGGGCTAACCTGTAAATAAACATCGCAACAGTATAAGACAACACCACCATAAACACGAATGAAGTAACAAACCACCTGAGGTTATTCATTTCCTGTTTCATAACTGCAATCGTAGGCATGCAAGGGATAAAAAGCATCAGCACTGTCAGAAAAGAAAGAGCCGATGCATGATTTATAGCAGATGGCAACACCCCCTGAAGTCCCTGTTCGCCAACATTATACAGAACTCCGAGAGTAGCAACAGCATTTTCTTTTGCTACAATACTCGAAAGAAGGGCAACCATCAGTTTCCAGTCAAGTCCTAATGGTCTGCCAATTGGTTCAATAAAACGTCCTATCCAGCCAAGCAGGCTCTGCTCAACTATACCACCGGGGATATTTGAAATAATCCACAAAGCAACAGAAAATATCAAAATCACTGTTCCTGCCTTCTTTACAAAGGCCATGGTCCTGTTCCATACTACTATTCCGATCGTTTTCAAGTCAGGTTTATGATAAAGAGGCAATTCCATAATGAACGGAACGGGTTCTCCTTTCAAAAACAATTTACTAATCAACATCCCTGCAACACCTAATGAAACAATGTTCAATGTTACTAAAAACCACATAACCGTTAAGGCTTTATCATAGAATATTGCTCCGGAAATAAATGTGAGCGCAGCTAATCGCCCTGTACAAGGCACAAAAGGTGTCAAAAAAATCGTTAAAAGCCTGGCCCTCTTCGATTCCACTATTCGTGCCCCTAAAACTGATGGTACGTTGCATCCGAAACCAAGACACATAGGAAGAAAACTCTTTCCATGAAGACCTATGAGATGCATAAATCTGTCCATCACAAATGCCGCCCTTGCCATGTATCCTATACTTTCAAGAAAAGCCATGGTTGCAAAAAAAATCACAAGAAGAGGCACAAAGGTTAAAACTGAACCAACACCTCCCAGAACACCATTTACAATAAGCCCTCTGATCCACCACGGGGTCTGTGATAATGCTTCATCCAACCATTGTCCTGCCTTTCCAGCCAGTGATCCAAGAAATTCCTGCGCGGGAAGACCGACTTTAAACGTCACCATAAAAATAATCGCCAGGATCACCACAAGCACCGGAATACCAATAATTGGACGCGTCAGAAGGTGATCAATACGATCCGTCATCAGCACCTGTCCTCGTTTGAACCTCGAGACAGCCGAGCGTGCAACTGCTTCTATCCAGTCATACCGTCCCCCAACTACTGCCCTTAAAGCATCTTCATGCTTGATTAGCAGCGACTGAATTTCGTTCCATGTGCCAACCGGTACAAGATCTTCTAATAATTTTGTAACCTCCGGATCACCTTCCATAAGTTTTGTTACGAGCCAGCTATCCGTGTAAGGGACTGGTATATAACCTTTAAGGAGTTCTGTAATCTTTAGATAAATCTCCATATGATCGGCCGAAACAGTGGGTAGTTTCACATCGTAATTTACTTTTTTGTCAGCAACCTGAATAATTTCAGAAACTAGCTCCTTAATGCCCTTGTTCTTGGTCGCAATCATCGGTATGACGGGCAACTTTAGCGAATTTGCCAAAGCATCGGTATCGATTTTAGTGCCCTGACCGGAGGCAACGTCAATCATATTGACTGCAACAATCACAGGAATGTCGAGCAAAAGAAGCTCGGAAAGCAGGTAAAGACTTCTCTCCAGCGCTGAAGCATTGACAAGAATAACAATTATATCAGGATGTTCGTGAATTACAAAATCTCTTGCTACCCTCTCTTCCTCTGAAAAAGCGCTGAGACTATAGGTTCCTGGTAAATCCACGATTCGTATCTCAGTATCGCCTGAAATATGAAACCCTTCTTTTTTTTCAACAGTTTTTCCAGGCCAATTTCCAACATGTTGGGATAAGCCTGTTAAAACATTGAAAACCGTTGACTTACCCACATTCGGTTGCCCAGCGAGAGCAACAAGAAGCGATCTCAGTGTTGTCTTTTCTTGAATATTCTGGGTATCTTTTACTTTTACAACTAATATTTTTTCTGCCTGACCGCGCCCAAGGGCAATCCTCGTATCAGAAGCAAGCACGATGACAAGCCCTCCTGTATTACGAAGAACCCGAATTCTTGTGCCAGGTATGATTCCCATACCCGCCAATCTGCTCGTCAGCCCTTCACCACCCGATACAAGGCGAACAACACCTTCTTCGCTTTCTCCGAGGGATATTACCGGAAAAAGTTCATTATCCATATTGATCCTTTACTGATATGCTGCAGGAATAAAAACACGAATCTGTTTATACTATGGCAAGCTTGGCAATGTCAATGATTCCATGGGAGTTATAAGGGAACTTATTACCAAAAGTGATACTGAACAAAGCTGTGTATTACGTCGTAAGCCTCTTTCCTGCTTCATACCCTTGTTTGAAAGCTGTTGGATGACTGGCAATGGCGCCCTTAGCATCTATACCGAGAAAGCTGAGCGTTTCATGCTCGGGTACGCTGATACTTCTAAAAAAAGCCTTTGCTGTGGTATCGCAACACTTTGCACCAGCTTCGGTCTTCATACCGCCGACAAGAAGAAGCAAACCCTTTCGTCCATGAAGCTCTGAAGCCAAAGTTCTTTTCAGAAGATACTTCTGACACCAAAAAGCCTGACATCGATCGATCATGATTTTTGATTGAGCAGATAAGCCAAGGAAAAAAATTGGCGAGGCTAGCACAATTCTGTCTGCTGCCCTTATTGCTTCATAGATTTGTCCCATGTCATCTTGAACAATACAAATTCCTGTTTCTTCGCACCCACCGCAGTTTTGACATGGCCTGATGTTCATATTGCTGAGGGAAAAAAGTTGAATGCTATGAAGGTTTGTATCAACTGCTTTCAAAACTTCATGGAGAAGGATTTCTGTATTGCCTCCTTTACGTGGACTTCCGTGAAATGCAACGACCTTCAATAATAACCTCTGAGATGAAAGACTGTGAGTCTTGGACCTCGAGTTATTGAATCAACTTTAAACCGCAGCCCAAGACCCCAGTTCTAATGGTTAGTCTACCTTGTAGAACGCGACCTTTTTCGCACCGCACACCGGGCATGTATCTGGTGCCCCATCCTCTGCCGTGTAACCGCAAACCTTGCAAATATAATAGTCAGTCTCTTTGTTCTTGCCCAATTCTTCCAAAGCTTTTTTATAGAGACTATGGTGCACCTTTTCTACCTCATTGGCAATATGGAAACTGCGTTCTGCTGATTTATTTCCTTCTGCCTGAGCATCTGCAATCATTGCAGGGTACATGGTGAGAAATTCATAGGATTCACCGCTTATTGCTGATTCAAGATTTTCTTTTGTACTTTTTATACCTTTCAACTCCCTTAAGTGGTTGTGGGCATGGACCGTTTCAGCCTCTGCCGCAGCCCTGAACAATTTAGCCACCTGCTTGTAGCCCTCTTCCTCAGCCTTCTTTGCAAAGGCCAGGTACTTTCTGTTGGCCTGTGATTCACCCGCAAATGCTTCTTTTAAACCATCTTCTGTTTTCGACATAATATTACCTCCATATTTAAATGATGATTTCGGATTCTGGAAGACGGGATTTAACTCCGAACTCTATACTCCGAAATGATAACACGTTCTTTAGCTACGATACTTTTTCAAACGCATCTTTTGGTGCATTGCATATTGGACAATGCCAATCATCGTCTAACTTTTCAAATAACGTTCCTTCTGCTACTTCATCATATTCATAACCACAAACTGAACATCTCCACATATCCATGCCTCCTTTACTCATATTTTTTGTTGTATTCTTTTACTTTACGGGCAAATTCCCTTCCAAATTCATAACACTTTGCTTTATCCTCATCTGTTGGCTTATAAATAATCTGAGGGCCTGGCTCTACCATTTCAAGCCCAATCTTCTTAATTGCATCAGTCGCCTCTTTTACTCCACCTCCACCCCAGCCATAGCTACCGAAAGCTCCCATAAGCCTGTTCTTAGGTCTTAATCCCCCAACATGGTAGAGAAATTCTGCGACGGAAGGGAACATAACATTATTTATTGTCGGCGTTCCGATAAGGGTTCCTCTTGATTTCCAGAATTCTTTAATTGCAATGCTGGTTGGAGTTGCCCGTAGTTTAACCACTTTGCATGCAACGCCTTCGTCCTTGATGCCCTCCATGATCGGAACAGTCATCATTTCAGTGCTGTGCCACATAGTGTCATATATAATTGATACTGACAAATCAGCCTTTCCGTCTGCCATGTCCGAATACATCTGTAATATTCGACCTGGATTTCCTCTCCATATGATCCCATGATCAGGAGCAATCATATCAATCTCAAGACCCATTTTAACGATTTCAGCAATTTTAGCCTTGATAAGCTGACCAAAGGGCATGAGGATATTCGCATAATAATCCTTTACCGCATCCTCAAGTTCAAACAATGAGTGACAACCGAGGAACTCATCGTCGAATCGCTGCGCAGTAGCAAGGTGCTGGCCAAAAGCATCCTGCGAAATGAGAAGTTTTGCCTCTTTCACATAGGTAACCATCGAATCTGGCCAATGGAGCATGGGTGTTTCAAGGAAGCTCAGTGTGTATTTGCCTATTTTCAAACTATCCCCTGATTTAACTGTTTTAATGGTCCAGCCCGATGTGTCAACATATCTTTCAAGCCCTTTCTTCCCCCTTTCTGTAATATAGATTACAGCGTGGGGCATGACAGACATTATCTCGCTTATGCCGCTCGCATGGTCAGGCTCAATGTGGTTGATAATCAAATTAACGATCTTTGTTGGATCAACCAGCGCTTTGATATTCGCCAAGGTTGTTGAAGCGAAATCATGTTTAACTGAGTCAACGAGTGTTACCTGCTCATCTTTGATTAAATAATTGTTGTACGTCGTACCATAGGGTGTAATGTAGCCATGAAAATCTCGCACTGCCCAGTCGATTGCCCCTACCCAGTAAATATCCGGTTTAATTTCAACTGATTTCATAATAAGTCTCCTTTATTTCGACATTTAGTAAACAAGCTTGCATGGCGTTTTTGTTCTAAAAATTGTTTTTAAACATAAGACAAGGTGACTCAAATATCAAGACTGCGATTGACCTTTCTTGAATATCGTGATAATAAAAAATTTATGTATAAGACCAGAGTATACTATCAGGATACCGATGCTGGCGGGGTAGTATATTTTGCTAATTATCTTAAGTTTTTTGAAAAATCATGGGTTGAATATTTATTTTCTATAGGAATTTCGCTTCCTGAATGGGAAAAGTCAGGAACCTATGTTCTTATTAAAAATGCTTTTTTAGACCTTATTGAAAAATTGCGATACGGAGACATAATAAAAGTTGAGACAACTATTCGGGAGGTAAGAAATGCCCATTTCATTCTTTCCCATAAAGTTTTTAAAGATGGCAAGGTCACAACCAAGGGAGAAACAAAGATGGTTTGTGTGAATGAAGAAGGCAAGCCCAAAAGAATCCCCGAAGATTTCAAGGAAAAACTACTTTCCCAAACCAGAGGATAAAAAATGGAAGCTAAATGGTAGCTTCCATTTCAAATAAATCTCCTTAACTCGATAATTTCAAACTGAAGATTCTATTTTCCTCTCAGCGCCTCCCAACCTTTAAGCATTTGGAGACCCATATAAAGCTGAAAATCATCGGCATCAGAAGTCTTATCTTGTTTTTTATCCTCTTTGGATTCCTCTTCCTTCTTCGTATTCTTTTCTGGTTCGATGTGTTTTGATAGATCCTTCTCTTTAATCGGGGTAAACTTGTCTTTCCCTCTGACTATATTATTGTCGACCATAATATCCGGGGTTATTCCTTCGGCCTGTATCGATCTGCCCTTTGGAGTATAATACTTTGCCGTTGTTAGCCTTACAGCAGAACCATCTCCCAGCGGGAAAACGGTCTGTACAGATCCTTTGCCGAAGGTTTTTGAGCCAACAACAATGGCTCGTTTGTAATCCTGGAGGGCACCTGCTACAATCTCAGATGCGCTTGCACTTCCTTCATTGACAAGAACAACAAGGGGTCCAATGTAATCATCGTTTTTCCGAGCATAGAACTTCATGGCTTTGTCATCTTTTTTACGCCCTTCAATGTAAACGATAAGACCTTCCTCAATAAACTTGTCAGAAACCTCTACGGCTTGCTCAAGTAAACCACCTGGATCATTTCTGAGATCGAGAATAATACCTTTTACCGGCTTGTCTTTATTACTCTTTGCCAGCTCTTTGATTGCGTTCTCAAGATCTCTGGCTGTTCTCTCTTGAAATTGAGCGATGCGAATATAACCGTAGTCATCTTCAAGCATCCTGTATTTTACGCTCTTGACAACAATATTATCCCTAACGACTCGGTAGTCTTTTGGTGCCGTGAATCCTTCTCGAACAATTGTTAATGTAACCGGTTTTCCTTTTGCTCCACGAATCATTTTAACAACATCGACAAGGCTCATGTTTTTTGTAGGCTTGCCATCGATCTTTATTATATGATCACCTGCTTTCAAACCTTCTTTGTATGCCGGTGTATCTTCGATGGGCGTTATAACTGTCGGAAATCCATCTTTGATAGTAATTTCAATTCCAATTCCCCCAAATTCACCTTTTGTTTCACTTTGCATCTCTTTATACATTTCTGGAGGAAGAAATGATGAATGTGCATCGAGAGATTCGAGAATACCCTTTATTGCAGCATACACAACGTCTTTATCTTTTACTTCTTCAACATAGTTCTTTTTTACAATATCTATAACATCGGAAAAAGTTTTGAGATACTGATATATCTCTTTATCATCTCCTGCTGAAACCGTTCGTTTGCCATGAGCGCCTATAAGAAATCCAAGTATGAAAATTGAAACAAATAAAACGCTCAGGGCGATTCTTATTTTTTTATTCATCTAAACTTCCTCCCATGTATAGAATACTATAATTGTCGCTAACTTTCAATCCGATTCATTTGTATGCTAATCTTATGCCATGAAAACAGTTTTCGTAGCTATGAGTGGCGGTATCGATAGTTCCTTTGCTGCGCATCTCTTGCGAAAGGAAGGATTTAAAGTAGTTGGAATAACCTTCCAACTATTACCTGACAACAGAAATTACGTAAACAATTCAAAAGCATGCTGCTCGAATGAAACAGTTTTAAAAGCAAAGCGCATAGCTGATGCCCTTTCTATACCTCATTATGTCATTAACCTAAGAGAGGAGTTTAAGGAGCTTGTTATTGAACAATTTATAAATGAATATAGGGCGGGGAGAACTCCGAATCCCTGTGTTCTCTGTAATCGGTTTATTAAATTTTCTGCTTTTTTTCAAAAGGCATTAGCCATAGGGGGAGAGTATATAGCTACTGGTCATTATGCGAAAATCGAAAAAAAATCTAAGACATATTCTTTGAACAAAGCAACCGATAAAGCAAAGGATCAGTCATATTTTCTTTACTCAATAAAGAAAGATCAGCTGAACCGAATCCTTTTCCCTCTTGGTGCATACACAAAATCAGCAATTTTTTCATCTATTCGGGAAATGGGATGGGAGAATTCTGATGCCTATAAAGAAAGTCAAGACATATGTTTCGTTCCAAGCGGACAATTCCACCTATTTCTGTCAAAATTTATACAGTTGGAAAAAGGACCAATCTATTCGGTTGAAGGAAAACTCATGGGCTACCACAAGGGTATTCATCTTTACACAATAGGACAAAGAAAAGGATTAAATATCCCGTACAAAGAACCTTTATACGTAATAGAAACCCGACCTGACGAAAACTGTTTGGTTGTAGGCTCAAAGAGTCAGCTTGTGAGAAAAAAACTCACCGCTACATCGATAAATCTTCTGTCGGATATTTGTCATAATGTGGCTGGAAAGGTCAGGTATCGACAAAAAGAACAATCATGTTCCTATTCGGTAAAAGACAATATTATGAAGGTGGAATTTGATGAACCCATTGATGCAATTACTCCTGGCCAATCAGTTGTTCTGTATAAGCAGGATGAGGTTATCGGTGGTGGCATTATTGAGAGCAGTTCTCTTTAGGCAACGTCAATAGGTCAGCATCAGCATGGTTCGGAAAGGTTCTTATCTTCTTCTCTGATTCTAACTATTTTTTGTGGGCTAATTGCTGTTATGGCATAAACTTACGGAAGATGTCCCTGGCGATGACTATTCTCTGTACCTGGTTCGTCCCTTCATAAATCTGCGTAGCCTTTGCATCACGCATCATTCTTTCTACGGGGTAATCTTTCGTATATCCGCAACCTCCAAGGATCTGCACTGCATCAGTGGTTACTTTCATAGCTACATCGGCTGAATAGACCTTTGCCATAGCCGACAATTTATCGACACCTATTGCACTCATCTTGTCTCTTTCATACACTTTCATATCGAGCAAATGAGCAGCGTCATACACGAGGGCCCGCGCAGCCTCTATTTGGGTTGCCATGTCTGCTACCATAAATTGGATTCCTTCAAAATCAGCAAGTTTCTGACCGAATTGTACTCTTTTCCAGGCATATTCAACTGAAAAATCAAGAGCGCCCTGTGCTATACCAACTGCCTGAGCACCAACTGCAGGCCTCGAAAGATTAAGGGTTGACATGGCAATATCCCACCCTTGCCCTTCCCTTCCGAGAAGATTGTCTTTCGTCAAACGTACATTTTCAAACATGATCTCCGTTATGTCAGAGCCTATCATACCGAGCTTATCTTCACTCTTCCCGATGATTACCCCGGGATAATCTCTTTCAACGTAAAATGCCGAGATTCCATTCGTTCTTGCTTTTGGATTTGTTGTAGCGAATACCGTATAGAGATCTGCGTTAGCACCGTTTGTAATCATCGACTTCTTGCCATTCAGATAGTAATAATTGCCATCCTTAACGACATTGGTTACCATGTGAGAAGCGTCTGAACCCGCATTCGGTTCTGTGAGACAGAATGCAACTATATACATTTTGTCAGGATCAATGATTTTATTGTAAAGATATTCCTTCTGCTCATCGTTTGCAGATACCATTATTGGCATAATCCCAACATGATGAGCTAAAGGGATAAGAGATGAAGCACCGGAAACCTTGGCAATTTCTTCGATTACGAGGCAGAGGGATGTAATATCTCCGTCAAGTCCGCCGAACCGCTCTGGAAGCATGAGATACAAAAAACCATGTTTTTTATATACATCAATCAGGTCCCACGGGAATGCGCCGGTTGAATCTATTTCTTTTGCTCTTGGAGCAACTTTTTCCTTCGCTATTTTTTCGGCAATCTTCTGTATCATGCCGTGTTTTTCAGATAGATTTAACATAAAAAAAACCTCCTTTTTGTTGACAAAACGATTTATTCCTAACATACTTTTTCGACAAATTAAATAAAAAAGGAGACAGCATGTCTACGGTTTACTTCACAAACCTGCGTACAAAACCCAACAGAAGCCTTCTTGATAAAATAGAGGATCTTCTCAACCGCACAAAAGTTAATACAATCATCAAAAAAAATGATCTGGTTGCCATAAAGCTCCATTTTGGTGAACATGGAAATACAGCTTACCTCAGGCCGCTTTTTTTGAGAACCATTGTTAACAAGATTCGGAAACTCGATTGCAAGCCTTTTCTCACAGACACGAACACCCTTTATTCAGGTTCAAGAAGCGACGCGGTGAGCCATTTTAATACTGCCATTGAACATGGCTTCGGTTACTCAAGCGTAGGATGCCCCCTCATCATCGCAGGTGGACTGAAGGGCCAAAGTGGTGTGAGGATTCCGATAAAGGGAGAAGTTCTTGAAGAAGCTATTGTTGCCAGGGAAATTGTTGATGCAGACTGTATTATAGCTGTAAGCCACTTCAAAGCACATGAGCTTTCAGGATTTGGAGGCGCATTAAAGAATGTCGGTATGGGGTGTGCCACCAGAGAAGGAAAGCTTGTTCAACACAGTTCAGTTGCACCGCAGATAAACAGCGATACATGCAAGGGATGTAAACTATGTTTAGGCTATTGTTCGGCAAATGCTATATCAATGAGAGAAAAAAAAGCACATATTGATAAAGATGCATGTATAGGGTGTGGAGAATGTATTCTGATTTGTCCGCATAAGGCGATTGACATCCAGTGGAACGAACCACCTGACCTGTTTCAGAAAAAAATGGTTGAATACGCTGCAGGTGCGCTACAAGGGAAAAAAAAGAAATCACTTTTTATGAACTTTCTTGTTCAGATAAGTCCGGCTTGCGACTGCTATCCCAACAGTGACGCTCCATTTGTGCGAGACATCGGAATTGCTGCATCAATCGATCCTGTTGCCATTGATGCAGCCTCATGTGACTTGGTAAATAATGAAGAATCCATCCCAGATACTGCACTAAAAAGAGTATTGAAAAAAGGAGAGGATAAATGGCGAGCCCTCTTCCCGACAATTGACTGGCAATATCAGCTAGAACATGCAGAGAGAATGGGTTTAGGTTCACGGGCATATACTCTTGTCAGGATATAGGTGGACAGATTCTAAGTTTAGGCAGCCACCAAATACACTACTTCGGCCGCGGGTAGCGAGGCAGTGTATTCCACGATACTACATGAAGTCACACTAAATAATTGATTGACAATCCCCGGATCCGACTGCAAAGGATTGTCTGTTTTGTTATAGGGCAATTTCGATTAAAGCAACGCGATGTCCTCATTGTACTGCTGAATTGAAAATGCAAGATAACAGACCGATGGAAAAACTGAGATTTCTTTATAGTTTAGTTTTTTTAAGAAAACCTTATTCAAATCAATTTTTGATGAGCTTCTTAATAACCTCCTCAAAACCACTTTTTTCGTTTAAAATAGAAAACCATCAAAAATCCGATTGCCACCATGATAACCATAATAACAGGATAGCCGAATCTTGCCCTTAGTTCAGGCATATAATCGAAGTTCATCCCGTAGATACCGACAATCCATGTCAAAGGGATAAAAATGGTGGCGATAACAGTTAATACCTTCATTATCTCATTCATTTTGTTGCTAGCGCTGGACAGGTAGATATCGATCATCCCGGCTATGATATCCCTAAATGTTTCAGTCGTATCAATTACATGGACAATATGATCGTATATATCTCGGAGGTATATAACCGTTGATTCATGAACAAGAGCAGAACCTCTTCGCTCAAGATCACCAATTACCTCTCGTAGGGGCCACGTTGATTTTCTCACGAAGATCATCTCCCTCTTTAGTCTGTTAATTGACCTTAGAGTGCCTTGTTTAGGATTTTTTATAAGTTCGTTTTCCAGCGCTTCTATTTCTTCTCCAAGCTTTTCCATAACAATGAAGTATTTATCCACCACAACATCCATCAAGGAATATGCAAGGTAGTCAGGGCCCATTCGATGCAAACGTCCTTTCCCGTTTTTTATCGTGTCCCTGATTGTGCTGAAAGCATCTGTCTCGCCCTCCTGGAACGAGATTAAATATCCGCGCCCGAGAACAAGACTTAATTGGTCATCTTTGATTAAGCTTGGAGAACCTTCTACAGATAACATCTTTAGAGTAATAAAAAGATAGTCTTCTTGTTCATCCATTTTAGGACGCTGATCGCTATTCATAATGTCTTCAAGCAAGAGCGGATGAAGAGAAAATAGTTTTCCAATATTTTCAATAATCTCCTTATCATGAATGCCATTTATGTTAATCCATGCAACGCTGTCTTTGTTTAAAAATGGTACATGAGCACCAAGTTCCTCGAAAGCAATTTCCTTGAACATTTCCTGGTTATAAACAATGATCTTTATAGTTGTCCTATCTGTTTTTTTGTCACCAATATGGACAAGACTGCCTGCAGGAAGACCTGCTTTCTGTGATCGTTTTTTTGTTAAAGTTGCCATAATTTACGCTTATTCATTTAGTTTCTAAAGCATAGTCGATCTATTGTCCCAGCTCTATCACCAGATACGAACAGCAGGTCGTCATCGATAACAAGAATGCCAACCGTACGTCTATGGACAAGGATATGTTAAGCCAACCCACTACAAAAGCTTCATGCTTGAATTTATAATCATTATAATTGTCGTATCATTTTACGATAAAACGAAACAAAAATCCTTTTTTCATTTTTTTATAATTCTGATATTTATGTGTCACTTACAATTCAAGCTCTGCTTTGGTCAATCTTGTAGGTGGTAGCGGCCCAAAGTATTCATAAAGATAACACTTAATATTCCCGTTATAGAGCTTTCTGTTTTTATTGGATTTTATTCCAAAAAATGTTTCAAACTCAGGATGTGCATTGAGAATAAATAACGACCACGCGTGAAGATGTGAGAAGGTCTCTCCCATAGAACGAAAAAGCCTCTCAACCCCTTTTGAATCACCTATTCGTTCACCATAAGGAGGGTTACAAATGATACAACCGTATTTTTTGCTTGATCTGAATTGCTCTACGGGAAGTCGTTGAAATGCAATCAAATTTCCTACCCCTGCTCGATCGGCATTATCTCTTGCCTTTCTTACTATGCGTCCATCGTTATCAGACGCCAGTATTCGAAATGTTCCGTTATGTTCTTTCGTCCGAGCGTCCAATCTTGCTTCATCCCATATTTTCTTTGGTATATTTGGCCAACTTTCCGATACAAAGCTCCTCGTTATTCCGGGCGCTATGTTCCTTCCAATAAGTGCTGCTTCTATAGGAATCGTCCCGGAACCACACATAGGATCAGCAAGTATCCGATCAGGATTCCATCTGCTCAGAAGAACAAGGGCAGCAGCAAGGTTCTCTCTTAGGGGCGCCTCACCAGCTTCTTCACGATATCCTCTTTTGTGGAGCCCATGGCCTGTCGTGTCAATCGTTATAGTTGCAGTGTCTTTCAGGAGCGAAATCTCAATTTTATAGAGAGGTCCGGTTTCCGGGAACTGAACCAGTTGGTACTTTCGGTTCATGGCCTTAATGATTGATTTCTTTACAATGGACTGGCAGTCTCTTATACTTGCCAGTTTCGATCGCACTGATTTACCCGTGACATGCATTTTGCCGTTTATAGGGATGATATTCTCCCATATAACATTGGCTGTTCCTTGAAATAGTTCATCGAAGTCAGTCGCCTTGAACTCAGCCATTTTAATCAATACCCTGTCTGCTGTCCTTAACCAAATATTGCAACGTGCAATATCTTCCTCTTTACCGTTAAACGTGATTCTACCGTTTTCTATGATAAGGTCCTGAAACCCAAGATTTCTCAATTCCTCTGCCACAATGGATTCCAATCCAAAACTACATGTTGCTATTAACTGATAATGAGCCATCAGTACTTAATCTTCCTTAGAAAAAGACCACTCGCTGGCGCTGTCGGGCCAGCCTTTTCCCGGTCCTTCGACTCCAAAATTTCGATAAACTCCTGAACTGTTATCTTTTCAGATCCGAGAAGAACGATGCTGCCCATAATATTTCTAACCATGTATCTGAGAAATCCTCTGGCCTCAATGATAAAATATATAATGTTTTCCTTTTTCTTAATTCTTGACCTGAAAATCTCTCTTACGGTGCTTTTGTAAAGTTCATCTTTCTTCTTGAACGCAGAAAAATCATGTTCTCCAGTGATAACTTTGGCTCCATCATCCATAACCAGAGCGTTTAGTGGATAATGGATATGCCAAACATATCGATCAAGAAATGGGGAGTTATATGGAGTGTTTAGTATGCAATACACATAAGTTTTTGATTTTGCCGAATATCTTGAATGGAAGGAAATTTCTTCTTCTCTGGCATCATTAACTCTAATGTCACGAGGAAGCATGCTGTTAAGACCCTTCACGAGGCTTTTCAGCTCAATTACTTTCTCTGTATAAAAATTAATAACTTGCCCCATAGCGTGAACCCCGGCATCAGTTCTTCCGCCAGCATAGATCTTCGTTCGATGATTAAGGATTTTCTCAAGAGCATTATTAAAAACCTCCTGGACTGTGAGGGCGTTTGGTTGACATTGCCACCCATGGTAGTTTGTCCCGTCGTAAGCTACTGTAAGAACAATATTTCTCATAACAGTTGAGTTAGCTATCAGTTGTCCATGAAAGGTAATAAAACGACATGAAAATCCAGTGAAGTGGATTTATACGTTACTAATCTTTTATTCTGCCGGCTTTTTATCTTCCGAAAGGTTTTTTGCCACCCCCTCGCCTTCAAGCTTCTTGTAAAGTTCCTCAATCTCCTTTTTCAGACCCACGTTTTCAGCTTTAAGAAAAGCATTTTCTTCTTTTAGCATTTTAATTTCTTCTTTAAGGCCCTTTGTTTCTTGACCACAGGAGTAAAGAATGGTCCCAATAAGCACTAAAATTAATAATGATGATAAACGTTTCATAGTTATTTATTTTCCACGATGTTTCGCTCATTGTCAACAGGTTCTTATTTGTGGTACATTAACTGTAATCGAAACGAATTCCGACTGATACAAATACTTGGAGGACTAAATGCTTACATCTGTTGTTACGGTGCCTATAGAAGAAGAAATGAGGCGCTCATACCTTGACTACGCGATGAGTATTATCATTGGCAGGGCTTTGCCCGATATACGTGACGGACTGAAACCTGTACATAGAAGAATTCTCTATGCAATGTATGAACTGAATAATACCCATGACAAGCCATATAAGAAATCTGCAAGGGTTGTCGGAGATGTTATTGGTAAATTTCATCCCCATGGCGATCAGGCTGTTTATGACGCTATTACCAGAATGGTTCAGGAATTTTCTCTCCGTTACCCGCTGATTGATGGTCAAGGCAACTTTGGTTCCATTGACGGCGATTCACCTGCTGCCATGCGATACACTGAAGTAAGGCTATCGCGGATTGCAGAAGAAATATTGAAAGATATCGAAAAAGAGACTGTATTGTTCAGGGCAAATTACGATGAGTCCTTGCTGGAACCGGTTGTTATGCCTTCTAAAATCCCAAACCTTCTCATTAACGGGTCATCCGGTATTGCTGTCGGTATGGCAACCAATATCCCCCCCCACAATCTTACTGAGATTATAAACGGTATTGAAGCCTATATCGACAATCCCGACATTACACTGGATGAACTCATGAAGCATATACCGGGGCCAGATTTTCCTACCCAAGGTATAATATACGGTCGTCAGGGGATCCGAGAAGCGTATGAAACGGGAAGAGGCCATATTATTCTTCGGGCCAGAGCGAACGTGGAAGTGCGTAAAAAAGACGGCAGAGAAGCGATTGTCATTACAGAGATCCCTTACCAGGTCAATAAAGCAAGGCTTATCGAAAACATTGTAGAACTGGTTAATGCAAAAAAGATTGAAGGCATATCAAATATCAAAGATGAGTCAAACCGGGAAGGCATTCGAGTAGTCATAGATTTGAAGCGAGGGGAACTGGCCATTCCAATACTGAACAAGCTTTATAAGCATACACAGCTTCAAACCACTTTCGGTATAATTTTCCTCACCATTGTAAAGAACGAGCCAAAGGTCCTTAACCTCAAAAGCGTCATAGGAGAGTTTGTAAATTTTAGAAAAGATGTTGTCACGAAACGCTCAACTTTCGAACTGAACAAGGCAAAGGAAAGGCTTCATATCCTGGAAGGATTGAAAAAAGCCTTGGAGCATATCGATGAAGTCATCGCCATTATCAAGAAGGCCCCGAACACACAAGAAGCCAGGGCAGCATTGATGAGTCGCTTTGAGTTCTCTGAAAAACAGGCGACGAGTATCCTTGAAATGCGCCTCCAGAGGCTTACTTCACTCGAAAGAAATAAAATAATTGATGATTATAATTCTACCTCCGCAGAAATTGCCAGACTTGAACAGATTCTTGCAGATGAAAGATTACTTCTTGCCCTTGTTAAAAAAGAATTGATCGAAGTAAAAGACAAGTATGGCGATGATAGACTTACGGATATTGTAGATGCGTTGCCGGATATTACCATCGAGGATATGATCAAGGAAGAAGAGGTTGCTGTGACTGTCACATATAAAGGCTATATTAAGCGTACCTCCCTCGACCAGTACAAACATCAGCTGCGTGGCGGAAAAGGAAAGATCGGTATTGTTGTCAGGGAAGAGGACATCGTAGATCACCTGTATATTGCCTCTACACATTCTCATCTCTTCTTTTTTACAAATTCCGGCAAAGCCATCTCAATTAAAGTACATGCTATTCCCGAAGCACCATTGACAAGCAAAGGAAGAGCGGTTGTGAATCTCATAAATATCGACAAAGATGAACGAATAACCGCGATATGCCATGTTAAGGAATTCTCAGAGGACAAATACCTGTTTTTCGCTACGAAAAAAGGCCTGGTTAAAAGGGTAAATCTCAGTCTTTTTAAACACCTGCGATCTTCAGGTATCAAGGCAATCAGTCTTCCTGAAGATGACAGTCTTATCGGAGTTCTTGAAACTGACGGTCATACAGAGATGATCCTTGCGACAAAAAAAGGCATGTCAATCCGTTTCAGAGAGGAAGAGATTAGGCCCATGGGAAGGGTAGCCTACGGTGTCAGGGGCATCAAATTAAAGAAGAGTGATGAGGTTGTTTCCGTAGAAAACGTTGAACAGGGGTGCAATGTGTTTACCGTGACCGAGAAAGGCTATGGCAAACGTGCAACATGTACCGGTTATCGGACACAGGCAAGAGGAGGCAGTGGAGTAATCAACGTCAGGTGTGGATCCAAAAACGGGCAGGTTGTATGTTTGAAAAAGGTTACCGAAAATGAGGAGGTAATACTTATCACCGATACAGGCAGGACAATTCGTTTTGCAACCAGGGATATACCTCTTCAGAACAGAGGTGGCCTCGGCGTCAAACTCATGGATTTACAAAATGAAAAGACAATTACCGGCGTCGCCATTATTGGGGAAGATGAAGGATCAGAGGAAGAAAAATCGGAAAACAATCATGAATAAGGTAATGGCCTGAGGCTCAAAATGATTACCTGTATAACAAAGGGCAAAGTCAGATGAAGATTGCCATCCTTGGCGCTGGTGCGTGGGGCACAGCCTTTGCCATTCATCTTTCAAGACAGGGTCATCAGATTCTTTTGTGGGTATATGAGCCGGAACTTTTTGATACCCTTCAGAAGACAAGGGAGAATAGTTTTTATCTTCCGTCATTCACTTTACATGAACACATATATTTTACCCAAAGTTTGGAAGAGGTTCTGGGCTTCTCAGATAATATAGTTGTCGCTATACCTTCATTTGCTTTAAGAAAAACCCTCAAAAGAGTATCTCCTTTATCATCTAACAGACGCATTCTTGTTCTTACAAAAGGCTTTGAGGAAGATACCCTCATGAGAATGAGCACTGTTGTCAGCGAGGTTACTCTCAATGAAGATTTCATTGCAACGCTTTCTGGGCCTTCTTTTGCAAGAGAGGTAGCTCAAGGTGTTTTCACGTCAGTTGTCCTAGCTTCAAGAGCAGGGAATACTGCAAAATATTTTCAAAATGTTGTTCATAGTCAGAACTTTAGAGTTTATACGAGTGAAGACATCATTGGCCTTGAGGTTGGAGGCGCTATGAAGAATGTAATGGCCATCGGTGCCGGAATAATCGAAGGCCTGAAACTGGGGACAAATGCATTGGCAGCATTCGTAACACGAAGCTTGGCAGAGATTAAGCGCCTTGGAAAGGCGATGGGAGCTAAAGAAACAACCTTTATGGGTCTCTCAGGGATCGGTGATCTGGTACTTACGTGCTACGGAGGGCTCAGCAGAAACCGCGCCTTTGGCATTGAGCTATCTAAAGGTCGTATGGCTGAAGAGATCGTCAGGAACCAAAAGCAGGTAGTTGAAGGCTATTACACAATAAAAGCTTCTCATGCCCTATCAAAAAAGCTCATAGTTGATATGCCTATTACCGAGGAACTTTTCAAAATTGTTTACGAAAACAAAAATCTTCGAGATTCTCTTGAAGATATAACCTCTCGTGGACTCAAAGATGAAGATGTTTAATGCGTATTTTTAACATCTTTTTTTCTGCCTATCAGCGCTGTTTACTATTACATTTCAACAATATGTACCTTAAGAGCATTGAATATCATCACAAAGGTTGATTTTTTAGGGAACACTACGATAATCTCTTGTACCGTCTTGAAGGTAAATTCAACAAATATACGGAGTTGGCATGGATGAGCACAAGTTTTTGAATCAACTTAAAGTAAATAATCAAGATCATATCATTGATCACATCGCCAGATTGTCACCTGACGAGAAATCTAAATTTATTGATAATTGTAATAATCTCGATTTAAATCTTGTTTTTAATCTCCACAAAGAATTTAGATTGAGAAAAAGCGCATCTTCACTTAGTGGCAAAATTGAACCGCCCCGAATCATCTCTTTGCCAAGAACGACGCAAGAAAAAAAGTACCGCTCCGAATCAAAGCTTATGGGCGAATCTCTCATATCTGATCAAAAGGTAGCGATATTGATTGTAGCAGGAGGACAGGGGGTCAGACTGGGCCATAATAAACCCAAAGGCACTTTCCCTGTATCTCCAATCATGAAAAAGACCCTGTTCCAACTTCTTTCAGAACAGGTAAAGGCGCTTTCAATGCGTTACCATGCACGAATACCATTACTGATAATGACGAGTCTCGAGAATTATGATGATACGATTGCGTTTTTTGATTCTTTTCATTATTTTGGTCTTGGTAAAGACAACATCTATTTCTTTCGGCAAGGCATGCTTCCAACAATTACGCCTGATGGAAAACTGTTGTTAAAGGATGAAGCAAATCTTTTCGTCAATCCTGATGGCCATGGTGGGTCCCTCATAGCGCTTTACAAATCAGGCCTCCTTGATCTATTAATCGAACAGGGTTTTTCAGAGCTTTTTTATTGCCAAATTGATAATCCGCTCGTAAAAATGGCTGACCCTGTATTTTTAGGATATCATGCACAGGCTGCTTCCGAGTGTTCTACTAAGGTCGTCAGAAGACAAAGGATTGAGGAAAAAGTAGGTGTTTATGTGTCATTAAACGGAAAAGATGCTGTTCTTGAATATAGTGATTTTGGTGGAAAACACATGGAAGCCCTTGACGAAAATGGTGATATTCTTTACTGGGCTGGCAACACAGCTATTCATATTATGAATCTCTCTTTTGTGAAAAGGCTCAATGAGTATGGCTTTGCCCTGCCCTATCATTGCGCAAATAAGACTGTCGAAACTTTGGCCCCAGATGGTTCTTGTAAAAAACTTGATGTATGGAAGTTTGAAACATTCGTCTTTGATGCAATTCCCTTTGCTGCAAGAACATGTTGTATGGAGATAGACCGCCTGGAGGAGTTTTCTCCGGTAAAAAATAAATCTGGATCTGATTCACCTTTAACAGCTCAGGAATCTATGGTTGCTCTTCATAGAAATTGGCTGCAGGATGCAGGAATAACTATTCCATCTGGGCGATTGGTGGAGATTAGTCCGCTCTATGCCCTTGATAAGGAAGAAGTTATTAGCAAACTAAGGGGAACTATTCAATCAATCGAAAAAGATACCTACTTTGGATAAACATGGTAAAACTACCCACTACCGAGGGATTGTCCTCGATGTGTCTGAACGAAAGAGAAGGGATGTTGCATTTCGAAAAAAAACAAAAGATGAAATCCGTTCAAATAATAGAATGATCCATACCATACATTGTTTAATGCCACCGATGACGCCATGTTTCTCATTGATAAAGATGGGACTCTCCTTGCCCTCAATAAAGCCTTAGCAAGTCGATTATCAAAGAGTACGGAAGATCTTTTAGAAATGCGTATATATAATTTTTTGCCTCCAGACTTGGCGATGTTACGAAAAAAATGAATAGAGTATGCTATTAAATAGGGGAAACCTATTCGTTTTGAAGATAAGAGAGATGGCGTTTGGCTCGAAAATTTTATTTAGCCGATTTTTAGCAAAAATGCTCCCACCACTATGCTTGCAATATTCAGCCGCGACATAACTGCTCGTAAACATTATGAGCGGGAACACGAGAACCTTATAGAGCGCCTGCAAGATTATATTTCAAAGATCATAACCCTCAGCGGTCTTATCCCAATCTGCTCATCCTGTAAAAGAGTGAGGGGCGAAGTTCGTTTCATCATGCAATATCCGAAAGGCTAACAGAATCTCCCCATTGGTTCTTTGCGCGTTCTTTTACCCTATTGAGTTCGTTGATTGTTAGATTCAAAAGAATTTTTTCAGCCGCTTTCTTCGCACTGCTCATTATGTCTCCATCACTGACAAGATTTCCCAATCTAAAATGCGGAATACCGGATTGCTTCAAACCAAACATTTCTCCTGGACCCCGTAATCGCAGGTCTTCTTCGGCAATATGAAATCCGTCTGTTGTCTTTTCCATTACCTTAAGCCTTTTTCTTGCGATTGGTGTAAGTTTCTCTGAGGCTATCAGGAGACATTTCGATGGTTTGGAACCTCTTCCTACCCTTCCCCGGAGTTGGTGAAGCTGCGATAGCCCAAACCTCTCTGAATGCTCGATTACGATAATTGTTGCATTGGGAATATCTATTCCAACTTCGATAACTGTTGTACAGACTAATACATCAATAAGCCTTTTTTTGAAAAGGAACATTACCTTTTCTTTCTCATCCGACTTCATCCTTCCATGCAGAAGACCTACTTCTCGGTCAACAAATATTGTTTTTTGCAACATTTTAGCCATGTTCGTTGCGTTCAGTAGATCTACTTTCTGAGATTCTTCAACCAGGGGATAAACAATAAATGCCTGCCCTCCGCTTTTCAAGTCCTCTGCAACAAGTTTGAACGCAGTATGGTTTTCACCGTTAAAAAAGACTTTTGTCCTTATCTTTTGTCGTCCTTGAGGCATTTCATTAATAATTGAAACATCGAGATCGCCATAGACAACCATGGAAAGGGTCCTTGGAATAGGAGTGGCAGTCATCACGAGTGTATCCGGATATGAGCCTTTTTGTTTCAATATTTTTCTTTGCAACACGCCGAACCTGTGCTGCTCGTCAATAATGGCAAGGCCCAGCCTATTGAACTCCACATCTTCCT
>JAEAME010000467.1_pt1 | contig 41420 bp, 30 predicted proteins | sample 8958731 | NCBI WGS metagenome assembly JAEAME01 (sample SAMN16933194, study PRJNA681113) | bioreactor sludge metagenome | isolation source: anerobic bioreactor sludge (Control) | place: India:Bengaluru | collected 2018-10-24
GAGGAATACGGCGGCGAAGGAAGCAGCCTCACCGATATTTCCTGCTTCTACGATGAGATGGGGCAGGTGCTCTTGCCCGGCCCTTACCTTTCCTCGGCGATGCTTTGCGGCAATATCATCCTTGAAGCGGGCACGGAGGAACAGAAGCAGCAGCTGCTCCCGGACATTGGGCGGGGCGAAAAAATATCAGCCCTGGCCTTGACCGAACCTGATTACGGCTGGGGCCCGGAATGCATTCATCTGACAGCGGCGAAAAAGGAAGGCGACTATATCCTTAACGGGGTGAAGCGCTTCGTGCACGATGCCCAGATTTCCGACCAGATCATCTGTGTCGCCCGGACCCGGAAAAGCCGTAATCCCGCGCATGGAATAACGCTATTCCTGGTGGATGCGAAATCTGCCGGGCTCTCCTGCCGGAACATATCGGCTTTCAGCGGTGAGAAATTGAATGAACTGACTTTCGATGCCGTGAAAGTACCGGCCGCCAACATCATCGGGGAAAAAGACCAGGGCTGGGCGGCATTATCGAAACCGTTGAATAAAGCCACGGTCGTCCTCTGTTCCTATATGGTAGGCGGTTGCCAGCATTTACTGGACATGACGGCGGAATATGCCCGCACCAGGGTCCAGTTCGGCCGTCCCATCGGTGCTTTCCAGTGGGTGCAGAGTTATATCATCGGGCAAGCTAACCATCTCGAAAAAGCCCGCTGGTTTACGTATGAGGCGTTGTGGAAAATGGACGTCGACAAGCCACCGCAGGAACAAGATGAGGCGGTCTCAATGGCGAAAGCCGCGGCCAGCGAAGCTTTCCACGAATGCGGCCATCTCAGCCACGAGGTCCATGCCGGCCTGGGCGTGGACAAGAAATATCCCCTGTATCTCTACAGTAAGAAGTCCAAAACCCTGTACTCCTACCTGGGAGATCCCCAATATCACCGCAAACGCGTGGCTAAAATACTGGGAATGTAAACCGGGATGCTGCAGAATTTGACCTGACCCCCTTATACGGTAACAAAAGTCGTCTTTCGAAGACGGTTGAGTATTGCTATATTTGAATAATCGAATCTGTCCAGGGGTCAGGTCATTGGCTGATTAATGTCAACTAAAGTTATCGGTTTCTTTTGTGATTAAGCGGCCTTCGCTGATTTCCCAAACCACCATGCCAAATTGTTTTATGAATCTCCGGTCATGAGAAACGGCTAAAACCGGGCCCTGAAAACCATGTAAAGCTTTCTCAAACGATTCCAGCACATCCAGGCTGAGATGGTTGGTTGGTTCATCCAGTATGAGGACATTCGGCTCTTCCGCAATCAAACGGGCAATCTGCAGTTTTCTTATCTGTCCGAGGCTCAATTGCCCCAGTTGCTTTTTCAGATCGTCGTATTCAAACAATCCGCAGGTCACCAGGTCAAAAACAAAATCTTCATCATATCCCGTCAAGCCATGACGGAAATAATCGATTACCCTTTGTTCAGTATTTTCTATTTCAGGTTCTTGCGGTAAAAAACCAATCCTGGCACCCGGCGCATAAGCGACCGTACCATTATCGGCCGATTCCCTGCCGATGATAATTTTTAACAGTGTAGATTTCCCGGAACCGTTTGGCCCGGTAATCACAACCCTCGCATCATGCCTTAAAACAAAACCCACTTCATCCAGGACTAACTTGGTACCATAACTTTTACCGACACGAGTCACCGATACAACTTCAGCAGACCTGATCGATCTCAATTTATCCGGCGGCCGGAATATCAGTGATTTGGGAGGCTTCGGTACCGGATTATTTTCGATGCGTTGTAACCGTTCTTCAGCATTACGGACGGCACGGGAGGTTGATTGTTGAACTCTATGTTCTTTAAAGTAAGGGACATATTTATCATTATCTCGGGCCGGTTTGCGCCGGTGGATAACAGACTGCTTCATCGACTTGATCTTCTTTCGTAATTCACTGATTTCCTGCTGTTGTTCTTGATATGCTGCTTCCCATTTCCCTCTTTCCCCTTGCTTTACCGCCATATAGGCGTCGTAATTACCGGAATACCGTCGCAACCGGTGGGTATGATCATCGATTTCGAAGATGGAATTGACAACACTGTTCAGGAATTGCCGGTCGTGGGAAGCGATGAGCATCGCCCCTTTAAAATCAGCCAGATAGCGTTCCAGCCATGTGAGAATCGGAAAATCCAGGTTGTTGGTCGGTTCATCCAGCAGCAGCAGGTTGGGAGATGAAAGAAGAGCAAGTGCCAGGCTGAGTCGCGTCTTTTCACCCCCGGACAATGTATTGACGTTGCGGGACCGGTCAATGGTTGCAATGTTTAAACCTTTAAATGTTGCGTCAATCAGGTTATTGACTTCGTATCCGCCGAGCAAGGCATACCGGTCGAGTAGCCGGCTGTATTCGGTCAGGGTTTCGGTGGTACGGTCGTCCGGTGGCAAAACCATGATTGCTTCCAGCTTTTTAAGGTGAGTCTCGATTTCCCGGATTTCTTCGACGGCTTCTACGAGTAGCGAATCGAGAGTCTCCCCACCAGCATTACCGATAGATTGGGGAAGATAGCCGGTGCGTACTGATGAAGAACAGGTTATTCGTCCTGAATCTACGGATTCAATGCCCATGAGTATTTTAAGCAGAGTCGATTTGCCGGACCCGTTGGCACCGATCAAGCCTATCCGGTCGCCTGCATTGATGGCAAAGGACACATCAACCAGAACAGTTTTATTGCCATATGTTTTGAATAAATTATTGACGGTAAGCATACCAGGCACCTCCGAAATGAAAATACAAGAGAAAAACAGTAAGTAGGTCGAGACGAGATGCCCAGTCGAGGTGGCAGTAATCCTGAAACGATTTGATATGAATTGATCAAAAGTGGAAGTAAAACTACGACGGAATCATGCCAGCGACACTACAGGAACCTTAACATCGAATTTACCAAATTCGAAGGTTCGAATCTCTATCCCGGCCAGCATGATCAAGCTTACATTTCAGGGTCATATTAACATTCAAAAGTAATTATTTCAATTCCTGCTTTACATAATTACCATTTTTGTTAACTTTTGAACTCTTCGTCATGGAATCTGTTGACTTATTGTTAGTATGGGAATAAACTGCAGCCGTATCAGGAGAATCATGCCGTACGCAAACAACCAAGAGACTCATATCTACTATGAGGTGGAAGGTAAAGGATACCTTCCTCTGATACTTGCACACGGGGGAACCGGCAGCAGCGATGATTGACTAAGATCTGCTAATCCAGCCAACTCCCATCCAGATACAATTAATTGATCCTTATCTGATGCCGGAATGTTTATGTCCTGACAATGGCAGGATGTTCCTGCCTTTGGTTAAGTGATCATTTATTTGTTTACCGAAGAAAGGCCAGGAAATTACCTGGTAAAGTTGACCACCGCATCAAGCAATATCTTGGTAGTAAACGGTTTGGTGATGTAGCCGCTGGAACCAAGACTGCCCGCTAATTTTTGATTTAATTCATGGCCGATAGCAGTCACCATCACAACCGGTATAGTATTGGTCTCCGGTTCATTTTTAATAGCTTCAAGCGCTGAATAGCCATCCATTTTAGGCATAAAAAGATCCATGAATATCAGGTCTGGTTTTTCACCTAATGCTTTACTCACGCCTTCGGCTCCATCACAGGCCGTCACGACCTTGTGGTTATTTGCCGTTAAGGTATCCGTAATGATACGGCGAATCTGCACGTCATCATCTACAACAAGAACTTTAGCCATTGCATATCCCCCCTTTTATTTCTAGAACATTACTCGTATCGGAATTTGAGATCCATCTTTCAATCTCTTTTATCAAATCCTTAATGTTGACTGGTTTAGTAATGAAGCTATCACACCCCGCCTGGATGGCTCGGGTTTCGTCTTCCTTCATCGCAAATGCCGTTACCGCAATTATTGGCACCTGCCTGGTTTTGTGGTTTTCTTTAATGATTTTTGTTGCATCCAGTCCGCTGATTCCCGGCAAACCAATATCCATTAAAATCAGGTCCGGTATTTCCTTTAGTGTGAAATCGATCGCTTCTAATCCATTTTTTGCCAGTAATATCCGGTACCCCAGATTATTCAGTAAATCGCTGAATAATTTCTGATTGGCCGGCTCATCCTCGACAATCATAATAGTTTTCTGCATGCCTATCACCTCAAAACAACTACCGGATTTGTTTCTTGATCCTTATTGCCTTCGTTTATTCGTCTGACCGGGATTGTGAACGTAAATTTGCTTCCACAATTTTCACCACGGCTTTCCATCCATATCCTGCCGCCATGCAGTTCGATAATACGTTTCGTTATCGCCAAACCAAGCCCTGTGCCGGGTGTTTTATCCACCGCTCCGGATTTCACCTGGAAAAACTCCTGAAATAGTTTCTTCTGGTTTTCCGGAGAAATTCCTATTCCGGTATCGGTTACACTCATCACCAGGTTTTCTCCTTCCAACGCGGAATTGACCGATATCATTCCTCCATCCTGGGTGAATTTCACTGCATTCGATAACAGGTTGAACATAACCTGTTTTAGTTTTCGCATGTCGGCACCGATGACCAACCCATTAACATTATCTTTCGCGTCATTTTGGATTTCGATGCCGTGTTTGGCTGCTTTTTCTTTGATCATAATCAGGCTTCGGTCCTGGAGTTCCTTGACATTTACTGCGGATATTTCCAGTTCCATCTTTCCCGCCTGCACTTTTGCCAGATCGAGTACATCGTTTATTAAGTCAAGCAGATGATTACTGCTGATGAGGATATCTTTCACATATTCCGACTGCTTTTCATTCAGTTCGCCGAAATATCTTTCGTCAAGAAGTTGGGAAAAACCGATAATCGCAGTTAGGGGGGTCCTTAGTTCATGCGACATCGAGGCCAGAAAATCTGATTTTGCTTTGCTCGCCGCATCTGCCGCCTGGACTGCTTTTTGCAATTCCTGCGTTCTCTCTGTTACCTTTTCTTCCAGTTCCAGGTTGAATGTACGTAAGCGGTTGTTGAGTTCCGTCAGTTCTTCTTCAGCCCTTTTCCGGCCAATGGCATTACCGATAATATCTGTGCACATATTGAGTATACCGATATCGCTGTCATTCCATTCTCCGGACCTGTCGACGTTATCTAAACCAACAAAGCCGACTAATGTGCTGCCCACATGTAAAGGTAAGACCAGTATCGACTTCACATTATGAGTCAACAGGCTCTCTTTTTCCCTGCTCCCTTCCGGAGGTATCGTATTTGCATCTGCCACATTAATTATCTGGCCTTTTTTTAGTTTGCCTAACCACCAGGGAAATGGTTCACACGACAGGCCCTGGCATATTTCTATATGCGGCTCTACTCCTTCGGCGCACCATTCATTGGTATTATCCATAGCCGTTATTTCACTATTAAAAAGGAAAACGTAGGCACGGCTGGCTTTGGTTAACAAGCCCATATCTGCCAGCGACCGGTTAATTGCGGAGTTTATTTTGAAATCACCAACGAAACGGGAAGATACTTTAGAGATGACGGTTTCTATTTCCAACCTTCGTTTGATCATTTCCGTCACACGGTCTCGTTCGGTTAATTCCGCTTCAAGCCGGACTCGTTCCCGGGTATCAAGTTCTGCGTTTCTTTGTTCCGTTTCATCGTGTAAGAAAACCAGGTGACCGGATATGCGGCCGTTAGAGTAAATAGGGGAAAATGACAGGCAATAATACCGCAGGTTTTTTCCTTGACCTATACCGATAATGGCACGGTCATTTGGTGAACTGGTATCAGGTTCGATACGAGCGGTAAGCCCGGGCATTACTTGACGATAGAGCATGCCGATGATGTCAGGGCGTTTTCGCCCAATTATTTTCTCAGCAGAAGGATTTACCTCCATGATACGATTGTTTGTATCCAGGACAATTGCCGCATCTTGAAAGCTTCTGAATATTGTCTCATAGGCAATAGGGATGATTTTAAGTATGTGTAATCTGGAAAGGCCCCAATACAACACAATGCCGGATATGGCGAATGCCAGTGGTGTAGGGTTAAGTTTTGAAAACGGGCCCAGGCCTGAGAAAAATAAAATATTAGCGATCCACGGGGCGAAAGATGCCAACAGCATCGTTAGTATTTGTGACCGGTATATGCCGCTTGATTTGAGAAATGCTCGCAGAAGGAGATAATTCGAAGTAAAGATGATTATGTAGGCATATACTGCATAGAACCAAAACAATACATTGTGCGTAACAGCATCGACCGGAGGGGTTGCGGTTGTATCCAGCCAGATATTGCCCCACCATAAGTGGTGGAAATCGTTCGTCCAAACAATCACTAAGGCCATCGACGGTATTACAGATAATAAGAGCAAATTACGGCGTGTTATCCACCTCTCCTGGTGAGTATACTGCAAGGTAAACACCAACCACGCAGTGGGGACAACGGTAATGCCCAGGTAAGCCATTTTCATCCAAAGGGTTTTTTCAGATAAACCGGGGGAGTAATGCTCAATGACGATTGATAATGACCACCAGGCTAAAGCAGACATCAGTACTATTAGACTTATAGCAAGAGGCTTTGTTCGATATGACCAGCTTCGGACAATGATGGTAATCGATATGAGAAAGGCGATGGAGGGGAGAATGATATTGGGATTACTTAATGTCTGCAATGTTATTCTTCTCTATGCACAATAACGATTGATAGCAGCGTATTCCATAAACATGTTGGCTAATATATTTGTTTAGTGAATCACCCATCAATCGTCGCTTTATTTGCACCAAAGACGATATTGTTTATAAGTGTATATTTTTATATTTACTCATTTTCTTAACATATGTATATAGCTATTTGGTTCAATATACTGATCCAAATGTTGAAAAATGGGGAAAGATAACCGGTTCAAACATAGGAAATTTGGACACCGCTCTTTCAGGGCGACATAAATACTGCGTGCACTGCCTGTCCCGCATTTATCGGGCAGTGTGTCGAATGTATGAGTAAAGATGGGTTGCTTCGTGTCACTGCACAGCTGAACCTTCCCACAGTAGCATAAAGGGAAAGGCAGATATCCTGGTTAAGCCAGGAGCTGATATTCGGAGATTTTTCCCGGAGAAGCTTATAGCTGGAGGATATTGACGTCGATCTTGCCGTCGTTAATGTTCAGGATACCCACCGTTCCCAACCCCTGCTTGTAATGAAGGAAGGTGGGGCTGCCCGGACTCACCAGTAAAATGCCTTCATAACTTTCGACGATAGTTTTATGTTGATGTCCGAAAACGACGAGTTCAGGGACTGTCATATCTTTAAACTCATAAGCACGCCGATGCAGCGGCGGCGGGGGACTGAACATTTTCGGCCGCTCGTGGATGAGCCAAACGCAGTGACCTTCGATATCCAGGACATGTTTTTCCTTTACCCGTTCGTCGGCAATGGTGGTTCCGTAATCATCATCCCCGCGGGCAGCGATTACCGGGGCGATCTGGGCCAGGTCATCCAGAACGCCGCGATAATAGATATCACCGCCGTGCATAATGAGGTCGACACCCTTAAAGGCCGCTTTTAGTTCGGCCATCGGCAAAGCCTTAGCCGCGTCCGGGATATGAGTATCCGAGAGTAAACCGATGCGCATATTTAACCATCCTCAATAAGGAGGTAGAATCACTTGCCCCTTAGCATGACTTTAACGAACCGGATTTTGTTTGTCAAGAAAAGTCCCGGCAGCTGATTTTCAGGACCAGTTAAAACAGGGCAGCCAACCATCCTGTTATGCTAGAATAATCGGGCAGGGGGAAGTATGATTCCCGTTAGATTATCACTAACTAACTTCATGCCTTATAAAGCGGGGGGTGCTCCGATCGATTTTTCCGGGATGCATGTCGCCAGCATCTGCGGCGATAACGGATCGGGGAAGTCTTCACTGATCGATGCCATGACCTGGGCATTGTGGGGTAAATCCCGGGCACGGTCAGATGATGAACTGATTCACCAGAATGAAAACAGTATGCAGGTGATCTTTGATTTCGCGGTGGGCAGCCAAATTTACCGTGTCATTCGTAAGCGCACCCGGGGCAAGAACAGGCGCGCCGCGGGACAAAGCTTGCTCGACCTGTTCATCGAGAACGAAGGAGTCTTTGTCCCAATCTCCGGCGACCGCATCGATGCCACCGAGAAAAAGATCATCGATATCCTCCACATGGATTATGATACCTTCATTAACAGTGCTTTCCTGCGCCAGGGGCATGCCGACCAGTTTACGGTGGCGAAAGCGGTGGACCGTAAAACGGTCCTGACCAATATCCTCGGCCTTTCCACCTACGACCGGTTAGAACAGGAAGCCAGGGATTTGGCGAATAAAAGCGAAAATACCCGTTTGCAGATGGAGAATAATATCCGGGATATCGATACCGAATTATCTCTTAAGCCAGCTTATGAAACGGAAATGGCTCAGGCCCAAAATCAGCTTACTGAAATCGAAAAAAATTTGGCCGGAATGGAGGCCAGGTTAACCCGGCTACGCCAGGAAAAGGAACTGCTGGCGGCAAAACAATCCCAGGCAGCGCAGATCGAGGAGCAGCTGGCCCGAATGGGCCGCGACCTGCAGCGCTGGCAGGAGCAGGCCAGGCAGAACTCGCAGCGGGTTAAAGAATATACCCGATTAATCGAAAAACGCCAAAATATAGAAGACGGTTATCACCGGCTCGTTTCGTTAAGAAAACAGAATGATGAATTAAGCCAAAAGTTGCGGCTGGCCAATTCACTGCGGGAAAGGCAGCACAAGCTGGAATTGACGATTATCCAGGCCAGCCAGGTACTGGTCCGCGAACACACACTAATCGAAGCGGCAATCAACGACCTGCAGGCAAAGTACCAACAGGGTAGCTTGCTGAAGAACGCTCTACAGCAAGCCCGCCTGGAACTGGAGCAGCAAGCGGCTGCAGAAACGGCACTGACGGCCTTGCGAGAGACTCGCCAGGCAGGGCTAGCTGAACTTCACCAGATCGAGGCGGAACGAACGAGATTGGGGGCGGAGGTCACCGATATTACCGGCAAACTTGCTTTATTGGAAAGCAGCTCCGGGGCGAAGTGTCCCCTCTGCGAACAAGAGCTCAGCAGCGAACATATAAACCTTATAAAAGAGAAGTATAACCAGGAAAAACAGGAAAAAACCGGGGCGATTCATGTGTTAACTACACGCAGCACAACTCGCAGCGACGAACTTACCAGCCTGGAACGGGATACTGCGCAATCTGAAAGCAGGCTGAACCGGGTACGGGCGGAGTTACAGGGGAAAATCAGTCTCCTCATACGGCAGTCAGCGGAGTCAGAAGAAGCCGGGAGTAAGCTGGTTGAACAGAAGCAGCGGCTGGTCGAGATCGAGGAACGCCAGTTGACCAAACAATATGCCCTGGAGGAACAGTCACTAGCACGGCGCCTTGAAGCGGAAATGACGGAAATAGCTTATGATGCCCGGCAACATGACGCATTACGAAATGAAATCAACCGGCTGGCGGAGGAATTTGAAGGGCCGAAGCATAAACTGGAACAAGCCGAACAGTTGATGAAAGAGGCTTCGGAAGCAGCGGCAGCAGCCCAGCAAGCCGCAGCAGAAATTCAGATGAGTCTGGTTGAATATACAAAGACAAAAACCCTATTAACAGGCGAACTGGCCGAGCTGCCTGAGGTATCGGCAGCCCTGGTAGCCGCCGAGACCAGCTTTCGCGACCTGACCCTCCGCCAGACAGCGGCCCGCGAATCTATCGGCAGTGCCCGGGAAAAATTGAACCGCTGTGCGCAACTGGAAAAAGCCCGGACGGAAAGGACACAACAGTTAAAGCAATCCCTGGCCGAAGAAGAAATATTCCGTAAATTGTCCCAGGCTTTCGGTAAAAAAGGCGTACAGGCTTTATTAATAGAGATCGCTCTGCCGGAAATCGAGGCAGAAGCGAACCGCCTGCTTTCCCGCATGACGGACAACCGCCTGCATATTAAGTTCGAAACCCAGAAGGAAACTAAAAAAGGAGACCTCCTGGAAACACTGGACATCACGATATCCGATGAACTCGGTACCAGGAACTACGAATTGTTCAGCGGCGGGGAAGCCTTCCGGATCAATTTTGCTATCCGGGTGGCACTCTCCAAAGTCCTGGCGCGCCGGGCGGGGGCGCCGCTGCCGACGCTAATCATTGACGAAGGATTCGGCACTCAGGATGCTTCAGGCATGGAAAAATTACGGGAGGCGATCACCTCAGTCCAGGATGATTTCGAGAAGATACTGGTCATCACCCATATCGAGGAATTCCGGGATGCCTTCCCCGTGCGCATCGATGTGGTCAAAGGGCAGCAAGGCGCTACGGTGGAGATAAGTTAGCGGGGGTAGGGATTGCTGCTTGCCGCCTTTATTTACCACACAAAAAAGGCATGGGATTTCATAACCATGCCCTTTTTGGCTGCAAAAAGTTGGCTTTAATTATTACCGGGCATCCGGTTTAGTCCCGAGTTCCAAAGCAATGCCCGGCGATATCCGGTGGCCGAGCACGCGATATGATTCGATGGTCAACTTTGTCATGATAGTGCGTAATTGATTTTTCTCTTCTTCGTTAAGACAGGAAAAAATCATATCGACCGAGTTCCGGGTCATCCTGGCAGACATCTCCCGGCCTTTCTCAGTCAAGATAACTTCATATTTACGCTTATCGGTCCCCGCCTTTTTCTTGGCAACCAGGCCTTGCCGGGTCATGCGGTCAACCAGGGTAGATATCGAATGATGCTGCCGCTGGGTAATCTCTACCAATTGGTTGATAGTAGTAGAACCTTCACTCTCACGCAGGATATCCAGGACATGAGACTGCTCCGGCGTCAGGTCATACTTGGATAATTCCATCTCCCGCGAGCGGGCAATCATGAACCTGGCATGATCCAGCATTCTCCATAATGAGAAATCGGCCTCGGTAGCAAATCCCCGCCAGCGTGGTTTCTCTTCCATGACAATACTCTCCTTAGGGTTACTTTAGCTAGCGTTGCTAGTGGATTCTACCATACCCCGTCAAGAGATTAAAACCGTTTACTTTCAGTTAAAACAGGAATCCAATTTCTTGCGGTTTATAAGCCTAACAGATATAATTCCCGCATCCAATCAATTCGGAGGCTGGTACACATGTCCGTAAATGCTGTAGCAGAGATACTAAATGCCCGTTCGGTGGCGGTAGTGGGAGCGACGCGGGTTGGAGAATGGGGCGGTGGTGGATTCGTTGGGGGTTTGACCCAATACGGATACCAGGGACAGGTATATCCCATCAACCCGAAATATGACGAGATTCGCGGCCTGAAAGCTTATCCTTCACTACGGGCAGTACCCGGGAATATTGATTATGTAATTTCCAGCATACCGGCGAAGGATGTTCCGGCCATGCTGGCGGAAGCGGCGGAAAAAAAGGTAAAGGCGATCCACCTCTTTACTGCACGCCTCGGCGAAACAGGCCGGGCGGAGGCCATCGCCTTACAGAACCAGATTTTACAGATGGCCCACAGCGGTGGGTTCCGGCTGCTCGGGCCGAACTGCATGGGAGTTTACTATCCCGCCGGCGGGATGTCATTCCATACCGATTTCCCCAAAGAGTCCGGCGAGACCGGACTGATTTCGCAGAGCGGAATGCTGGCCCGGGAAATCGTGCTGGCTTCGCCGCTTAAGGGGACTTATTTTAGCAAAGTATTCAGCTATGGTAATGCGATCGACCTGAACGAATGTGACTTCCTGGAATATCTTGCCGATGACCCGCAAACCAAAGTCATCATGATGTATATTGAAGGGGTAAAAGACGGCCGGAAATTCGTGAAAACACTGAAGCGTGCTGTCGAAACCAAACCGGTCATTATTCTCAAAGGCGGTCAAGGCCAATCCGGAGCCCGGGCTACCTCTTCGCACACCGGTTCTCTGGCTGGGGCATCCCGGGTCTGGCAAGGAATGATGGCCCAGACTGGGGCAGTGGCGGCGGAGAGCATGGATGAATTAGTGGATTTAGCGGCGGCATTCCGCCTGCTGCCGCCGGTACGGGGCCGCCGCGTAGGGGTGACGGGAGGAGCAGGGGGGTCCAGTGTACTGGCTGCCGACCAATGCGAGAAAGCCGGTCTGGAAGTAGTCCCGTTATCCGCGGCTTTCCGCGAAGAACTCCAGAAAAGGAATGTCTCCGTATGGGATTGGCTGGGTAACCCGGCCGACCTCTCGATACGTGAAGACGACAGCCTGTCCGCCGCCATGGTGCTGGAAATAATGGCCAGGGACACGGATTTCGATGTATTGATCGTGATTACCGGCATGCCGGGAGCGCCTCCCGGACCTCCCGGCCAAGCGCCGCCTCCCACCGAAGTCATGCTTCAGAGGCAATATGCCATGGACCAGGCCCGGCAAAAACCGTTCGTGGCGGTGGTTGCGGACAAGAGCCTGCGCCTGAGTGATATGGAAAGCCGGGAATGGCGGATGCTGTGCGACACCCGGACCGCCTTGATAAAACTCGGCGTCCCCTTCTTTCCCACGATTGGCCGGGCTGCCTCTGCCCTGCGCAAAGCGGCTGATTATTACCGGCGGCGCGACAGACAATAACGATGATCACGAAACCGCCCAATATGCAATGGGGCAGTTAGTGTTTTTCCCCGAAACCGATGCAGTTACTGCCGATTCTGCCAGTTGTACTTGTCCCGGGCATCTTTCGTCAGTTGAGCGTGTTTGCGCGTGGCCGCTTCCAAACGGTGCAATAGATCAGTAAGTTCTGCTGAGTCTGTGGCAAAAGCCTCGAAATATTTTTTTTCAATCAGGCTTTCTTCGATGAAGAATGCCATCGATAAGGCATTAATCAACTGATACCCCGGCTTACCGGCGTCGGTTATTTCCTTTTCCGTGTGTTTGACGAAGGACCGGATGGCCGCGGGCTTGAATCTTTCCGGTTTGACAAATAATTCCCGCCCTTTCGATTTCTCTTTCAGGCTGCGAATCCAAAAGGCGTGACTGTGTTCGTCATCTGCTAGCCCTTGCCAGAATTCTGCCATTACCGGAAATTTCTGAGCATACGCAGCATAAAGCCGGCCGATGGTTTCTTCGCTTCCCGCCAACAGTTCGATGATATCGTTCTGGTCGCCTGTCTTTTCCATAGTCACTCCCCTCCGGTATCCAGCTCGGTTTCCGGGACCGGTATATCGATGCCATTAAATTGTAAGCAATTTTCAGGTTTAGGAACAAATACCAAGGATATATTATACGAATATAGTAAATACATGATCAGGGCAAAGGTACATTGAAGTGAAGGGAAATTGCTGTGTATGATATGGTATCATGTTTACCGGCCCAAGCAAGTTTTGGATGAATCACCATATATCTCAATTCATAATTTGATGCGGCCGGGAAAGGCCCGATTTAGTGCCGTTTCGGCCTTCGGTGATAATACTGTTTGTGTTATCGTACACTATTTACATCATATTGGACATGATGTTGCCGCAGGTTGTATATTGATATGGCGTCATAGTATCTGTAAGGAGAGCATATGACTAGCGAAAATCAGTTGGAATGGACCCGGCAGGATTTTCCTGCTTTAAATAACCACCGCAACGGTAAGCCGCCGGTATATTTCGACAGTGCCTGTAATACACTGGTGCCCCGGCCGGTAATAGAAGCAATCGATGAATACTACAATCAATACCCGGCCTGTGGCGCCGGCCGCAGCCGGCACTGGTTTGCGCAACTGGTGACCGACCGCATCGACGGCAATGACGAGACCGGCATCCAGGGCTCCCGGCAGATCATCAAAGAATTCATTAATGCGCACTCCGAAAGAGAAATCATCTTTACAACGAATACCAGCCATGGCATCAACATCGTGGCTTCCGGTATCAAGTTCAAACCAGGCGAAACAGTACTGCTTACGGATAAAGAACATAATTCGAATCTGGTCCCCTGGCTAAGACTAAAAAAAATGGGCGCTATTAATCTCGACCATGTTAAGCCGACGCCGGAGGGATATCTCGACCTCGATGATATGGAGCAAAAACTGAAAACCCAACGGGTGCGCCTGGTAAGCATGGCTTATAGTTCCAACCTTACCGGATATACGATCCCGGCGAAAGAGGTCACCAGCTTAGCCCACCGCTACGGCGCCAAAATACTGCTCGATGGAGCGCAAACTGTACCCCATCAAAGCGTGGATGTCAAAGCGCTGGATGTTGATTACCTGGCTTTCTCGATCCATAAGATGTGCGGCCCGCGCGGCATTGGCGTACTTTACGGTAAAGAGGATCTACTGGGCCACCAACTGCATGAGGTGGACGAACCTGAAGATGTGCTCATTCCGGCGATGCTGGGCGGCGAGACAGTGGAGAATACCACCTACGATGACTATACTTTACTGCCTTCTCCCCGGCGTTTCGAGGTAGGTTTGCAGGATTATCCCGGACAGATCGCCGCTGGGACAGCGGTAAAATACCTGCAAAAGGTCGGTATGGAGCGCATTCATGAGCAGGAAACGATACTGAATACATATTTGTCAAATAAGCTCCTCGAAGAATACGGCGACACCGGTTGGTTTCGCATCCTCGGCCCGGCTGATGTGAAGCAGCGCGGCGGAATATTGACCTTTGAGGTCAAACGGCCCAATCCGATCGGCATCTCCGAGGAACTCAGTGAAAAAGCTAATATTATGATCCGGGACGGCCTCTTCTGCGTCCATTCGTATCTCAATCATGTCTTTGGTTTTGGCTGGACCAAACCCCGGCTGCCCTCAGAACACCGCATGACATACCGGGCTTCACTATATTTCTATAATAATTACCGGGACTGTGATATTTTTCTGGACACTCTCCGGGAAATCTTCCGTGAGCGGGCATATATCTAAGTTTTTGTTTATAATAGAGAGTGAGAGTAAAACATGGACGAAGTTGTTACCGAACGTTACCGTAGCCTGATGAAAAGCGGCTTTAAAAACGCCGGCTTGATCGAGGCTCCTACGATGTTTATCGACTCCAAAGCCGAAGGCGTTTCCATATGCGGCCAGGGCAGCACCGACTATATGAACATCTATATGAAAGTCGACGGCGGCGTCGTGACGGATATCAAGTACCTGTGCATGTGTGATCCCACGGCCAATGTTGTCGTCGAAGCCTTGTGCGACCTGACCCACGGCAAGACCCTGGAAGAAGTTAAAGCCCTGACCAAGGAACAATTTTTCGAGGCCATCGGCAGCGACGGCGGGAATGTCTACCGTAAAGTATGGGCAGCCATCGAACTGGTTAACCGTGTGATCAAACGCTGGGAAGTTAAACAGGCAGAAGCGGCAAATAAGTAAAGCCTGTTCCAAGAAATCCCATCCACCCCAAAGCGCGAATATTCAACCGGGCCTGATACGGCGAAAAAGGAGTCACAATGGCAGATAGAAAATACAAGTGTCTCAATCCCGTGGGTATCCAGGACCCGGTGGAACTGTTTCCCCTGGCGCCCCGCCTGGATAAACTGGACGGCAAGACCATCTTCTTCAGCATCGGCGCCGGCGGCGAACAGGATATCATCATCCCGCTGACGAAACGGTTGCAAAGCGATTATCCCCAGGTCAACTGGCAGATACGGACTGCGGCTGAACACCGTACCATTGCCGGCAGCAGCGCTCTTTCCGAAGAAGATATGAAAGTGGCGGACGCCTGCATCCGCGGCGTAGTTTGGTGACACGGCGCTATCTGGGAACAGTTGCCCCAGCTAGCCACCGTGGAAAAAGCCGGCATTCCCATGGTCCTCCTCATCTATCCCGACCAGGAAGACTGCTTCCGGCAGTCGGCGCAACTCGCCGGCGTGCCGCAAATCAGGAGTGTCCATGTCTCCCGCACGATACCTGGCCCCCAGGATGTTGACCGCTTTATCAGGAAACTAATGAATGCCCTGGTACGCCCTTTAACCCCAAAAGAAAAAGAGAAAAGCACCTTCGGCGGGCCCGACCAGCGCTTCCTCTTCGAAGGTACCCTGGAAGAAGCCGAAGTTTTCTACTCCCAGAGCGAACGGATCGCTGCCCTCGAAAATGCCATCTATTACAAATATACCGACGGCCTGCCTATCGTCATCCCCACCGAGGAACGGGTGGCCGCCATGCTCAAGGGCACCAGCCATAAACCGGACGAGGTACTTACCTTCCAGGCGGACCACAATCTGGACCCGCGGCAGCTGCAGATGGGACGCAGTGGGAAGAAAGGAGACCAATGCCGGTTCATCCCCATGAAACGCCGGGCCACGGTGGAGAAGATAGCAACGATCGGGGTGATGGCTGGTTGCCATCCGGAACACATGCCGGTACTGATGGCAATGGCGGAAGCGGGTGGTGGCAGCGGGGATGGGCGCGCCGGTGATGTCTTCATCCTCAGCGGCCCCATCGGCCGCCAGATCGGGATGAATTTCAATGTCAATGTGATGGGCCCAGGAAGCCCGAACCGTACCCTGGGACGGGCGGCTGACCTGATGTTCCGCAACCTGGGCGGCAATATCCCCGCCGTGACCAATTGCGGTGTCTGGGGCCATCCGGTATACAATGTGGTGCCGGAAAACGCCGCAGCCCTGCCGTCCGGCTGGAAGGGTGTCAATGAAGAATACGACTTCAAAAAGGAAGAAAGCTGCCTGGTAGTTTACCGCATCGGCAAGGGCTTCAGCCCCGAGATCGCCCAGACCATGTTCTCGCCCGGCGGCTACCGGGCTTTCCAGAAATCCGGCCACGGCGGCATCGCCCGCCGTTTAGGCGTCAAGGGTGTCCCCGGCCCCAAGAACTGGGTAGAATACCAGTTATCCAGCTTCTGGACGGGCAATGAGACGGGATATATCTTTTACATGCTGCCGGAAATGGCACAGCACCTCTGGGAAGCCGGTTTCAAAAGTAAAGACGCTTTTTACGAGTGGATGTACAAGAAAAGCTACATGACGAAGGCACAGTATTATACACACTCCTGGCCGGATGTGAATACCAATGCCTGGAACGGCATCGAAAAGACGTCCGGGAAACGCTGGAAAGAACTGCCCGATGATTACCTGGTGCCGGCGATGAGCGACCCTTATGCCTGTATGATCGTGGTTACCGGCGGTGGTGAGGAAGTATCATTGTGGACGACGGGGCGAGGCGGCGGCTTCGATCAGGCCTACAGCATTGACGCCTGGCATTAACAGTATCAGAAATACTGAAAAGGTGGAGGGAATATCCGTCCACCTTTTTTACGCTCGTTTTGTATTTATGACTATCAATATCGATATTGACATATTTCCCGGTATGTGCCATACTTTTGGCCGTCCGCGAATCGGAAATGATGCCCGGGGGACCGGTTCTATGCTGCTTTTCCTCAGTTAGACCACCCACAGGATATTATCATTCCCGGAATTAAATGCAGAGAGGAGTATGCATGCCAGCAAGAAAGTATAAGTTTTTAAGTCCCGTAGGTTTTAGTGATCCTGTTGAACAATTACCCCTGGCAAAGAGGCTTGACAAGATCGATGGTAAAAAGATTTTCTTCAGCCTTGGTGCCGGAGGCGAACAGGATATCCTTATCCCATTATCCCGGCGTCTACCTATCGATTATCCTCAGGTAGATTGGCATATTCAGATGGCTGGAGCTCATCTCACAATCGAAGGTAGCCGGGCGATGTCCGATGAAGATATGAAGGTAGCTGATGCCTGTATCCGTGGTGTGGTGTGGTGACACGGTGCCATCTGGGAGCAGTTGCCCCAATTAAAAGAAGTTGAAAAAGCCGGTATTCCAATGGTCATCCTGATCTACCCCGACCAGGAAGAATGCTTCCGGCAAGCAGCAAAATTAAACGGTATGCCGTGGATACGTACCATTCATGTTGACCGCTTATTACCCGGTCCTCAGGATGTTGACCGTTTTATTCGTCCTATGATGGATTCGCTGGTACGGCCATTAACCGATCAAGAAAAAGCCCGTGGAGTATGGCACGATACCGATAACAAACGGATCATCTTCGAGGGTTCACTGGAAGATGCCCAGGAGTTCTTTTCCCAAAGTGAAATTATCCCTACCTTGAAGAATGCCCCCATCTGTAAATACACCGACGGGCTACCTATCGTTCTCCCCACTGAAGAGCGGGTGGCAGCAATGCTCAAGGGGACCAGCCATAAACCTGACGAAATTCTCACCTTCCAAACCAACCACCGCCAGGGCGACCGCCAGGTCCAGATGGGCCGTAGCGGTATCAAAGGCGACCGCGTCGCTTTCTTGCCCATGAAGCGGTATGCGAATGTAGAAAAGATTGCCACTATCGGTGTCATGGCTGGCTGTAAACCGGAACATATGCCCATCCTGTTAGCAATGGCGGAAGCCGGCGGCGGCTGCGGCGACGGCCGTGGCGGCGGCGGTTATGTAATCAGCGGCCCCATCGCTAAGGAAGTCGGCATGAACTTCGACGTCAACCTGCTTGGCCCGGGTAATCCCTCCAACCGGCCCCTCGGCCGGGCAGCGGACCTGATGTGGCGGAACCTGGGCGGCCAGATCCCGTCTGTCAACAACTGCGGTATTTACGGCAATAATGCCCCGAATATGTTCCCTGAGAACGACGAAGGCCTACCTCCAGGATGGAAAAGCCTCCGTGAAGAATATGATTTTAAGAAGAACGAGAGCTGCCTGGTCAATCTACACTTTGGTGGTAGTGCTACTTCCTTCTCGCCCGGCGGCTACCGGGCTTTCCAGAAGTCAGGCCACGGCGGCATCGCCCGGCGGCTTGGCGTGAAGGGCGTTCCCGGATCCAAGAACTGGATCGAGTACCAGGTGCCCGGTTTCTGGGTCAACGGTGAAGGCGGCATTGGCATCTTGATGCTGCCCGAGATGGCGCAGCACCTGTGGGAAGCCGGTTTCAAAACCAAGGAATCGGTCTACGAATGGTTGTACAAGAAGAGTTTCATGACCAAAGCACAGTACTATACGCATTCCTGGCCGGACATGCGGACTAATGCCTGGAACGGTATCGAGAGGACTTCCGGTAAGCACTGGAAGGAACTACCCGATGATTATATGGTCCCCGCGGTCAACGATCCCTTCGAGAACGTAATCGTCGTCTCCGGCATGGGTGAAGAACAGGCCCTATTCGGCGGCGGACGCGGCATGATGGGCAACGATGCTGCTTACAGCATCGACGTCTGGCGCTAAATTAAAGCAGACTTTAGGTTGGATAAAAAAGGAGTCCCGGTTTTCCGGGACTCCTTTTTTATCCAAATAGCTACGGAATAACCCAGTGTGAAATATTTCTCGACAATGCCCTGGCTAGAATCGCTGCCATGCCACAGCAGACCGACAGCCCACGGGTAGTGCCCGACGATGCCAAAGCGGAAAATCTACATACAATAATCGATTTTATCAGGGAATACGGCGTCTACCGATAAAATACAGTGATCAAACCCAGCGCAATGGTGGGCGGTACAGGATTTGAACCTATGACCCCATGCGTGTAAAGCATGTGCTCTAACCAACTGAGCTAACCGCCCAATTAATACCATTAGAAGAAATGGCGCGCTTGGCGGGTCTCGAACCCACGACCTCAGCCTCCGCAGGGCTGCGCTCTAATCCAACTGAGCTACAAGCGCGTGGTGCCGAAGGAGAGATTTGAACTCTCACGTCCTTGCGAACACTACGCCCTGAACGTAGCGCGTCTGCCATTCCGCCACTTCGGCACATAAGCCAACAGGTTTTTTTCAGGGCATTAATAGTCTAGCATTTTCTGCGGACAGCGTCTACGTCATAATAATAAACCGGCAGAACTTCCGGTTACAAGGGAAAATTTCCCCCGCGGCCGATTTCGATGTGATAAACTTGAGTAAAATTAATAAACAACCAGGAAAATTAACGGTATTTACAATACCGGAATGACTTAGGGGGAGAACTTGTACCAGAAAACTACATTGCACAACGGCATCCGGCTGGTAACCGCCAATATGCCGCATACCCGCTCGGTGGCCACCGGCTTTTTCATCGGTGTAGGGTCGCGCTATGAAAGTGCAGCTGAATCCGGTATTTCTCATTTTATCGAGCATATGTGTTTCAAGGGAACACACCGGCGTAAAACGCCCAGCGATATTTCCGCGGCCATCGAAGGGGTGGGGGGGATGTTGAACGCCGGTACCGATAAAGAAATGACGATATACTGGAATAAAGTTGCCCAACCGCATTTTTCCCTGGCCTTCGATGTGCTGGTGGACATGTTAACCGGCTCCCGCTTCGATGCGTCCGATGTCGATAAAGAGCGCCAGGTGATCATTGAAGAAATCAAGATGTCCAAGGACGCACCTTCCCAGGAAGTAAACCTGATCATCGATGAAATGTTGTGGCCGAACCATCCCCTGGGGTGGGATACCGCGGGCAATATCGAGTCCGTAACGCATACGGACCGTAATATACTACTCGAATACATGAACAACCGATATTCACCCGCCAATATGGTGATTTCCATCGCCGGCAATATCGAACACGAAACGGCCCTGGAAGCCGTACGCCATGCCTTCGACAGTTGGGACAACCGGAAAACAACCTCCGGTTATCTGTCTTACAAGGAAGGTTCATACCCCCGGATAAGGATCGAAAAACGGGATATCGAACAGGCACATGTTTGCCTGGGGCTGCCCGGTTTATCTCTGGCCGACCCCCGCCGGTTCACTATGGATATCCTGAATGTCATCCTGGGAGAGGGCATGAGCAGCCGGTTATTCACAGAAATCCGGGAGAACCTCGGCCTGGCTTACAATATCTACAGCTACGTTGACCATTTCCTTGATACCGGAGCCTTGACCATATGCGCCGGGGTGGAACCGGATAAAATCCGGACCACAGTCACAGCAACCCTGGGGCAACTGGCAAAATTCCGGGAAGAACTGGTTCCCGAAGCCGAGTTAAACAAAGCAAAAGAGCTGTCTAAAGGCCGTACCCTGCTGCGGATGGAAGACAGCCGGAATGTCAACGGTTGGGCAGGCGCCCAGGAAATACTGACCGGTAAGATCATGACCGTGGATGAGATGGTGGCAATCGTCGATGCCATCACAGCCGAAGACATCCGGCAAATCGCCCGCGAAATAATTACCGGTGACCAGCTGCGTATGGCAGTAGTAGGGCCAATCGATAAAGACGAACCACTTGAGGAGCTACTCAAGTTCTAGTGGCTTAAGAATATTCCAGGCTGTGTAGTCCAACAAAAAAGCCCCGGAACAAACCGGGGCTTTTTTCTGTGTTAGATTACTTATGGTAGGGCGTTATTAATATTCACCCATCCCGCCCATGCCACCGCCAGCGGGCATCGCAGGAGCTTTTTCTTTCTCCGGGATGTCGGTCACCAGGGATTCGGTGATGAGAACCATGTTGGCGATAGAAGCGGCATTCTGTAAGGCAGAACGGACGACCTTGGTGGGGTCGATGATGCCTTTCTTGACCATGTCGACGTATTCGTCATTTTCAGCATCATAACCGTAACCAGTCTGCGCTTTCTTGACAGCATCGACGATAACGGAACCGTCTTTACCGGCATTGATAGCGATCCAGCGGATGGGTTCTTCGACGGCTTTACGGACGACATCGGAACCAGTCGCTTCATCACCGGAGAGCTTCAGTTTATCAAGGCCTTTGACGGCGGTCAGAAGGCCGACACCGCCGCCTGGCAGGATACCTTCTTCAACCGCAGCGCGGGTAGCAGACAGGGCGTCCTCAACCCGGTGCTTTTTCTCTTTGAGTTCGACTTCAGTAGCGGCACCGACTTTAATGATGGCGACACCGCCGGCCAATTTAGCTAATCTTTCCTGTAGTTTTTCACGGTCGAAATCGGATGTAGTTTCTTCGATCTGGGCTTTGATCTGCTTGATGCGAGCCTTGATCTCTTCCTCAGAACCTTTACCTTCGACGATAGTGGTGTTGTCCTTATCTGCGGTCACGCGGCGGGCGCGCCCGAGGTCTTCAACATTAATGGAATCGAGTTTGCGGCCGAGTTCTTCAGAAATTACTTTGCCGCCGGTGAGGATCGCCATATCCTGGAGCATATCCTTGCGCCGGTCACCGAAACCGGGGGCTTTGACGGCAAGGACATTCAGGGTACCGCGTAGCTTATTGACAACGAGGGTGGCCAAGGCTTCACCCTCGATATCTTCGGCGACGATCAACAGGTTCTTGGTAACCTGGAGGATTTTCTCCAAAGCAGGGAGAAGGTCGCTGATTGCCGAGATTTTTTTATCAGTAAGCATGATATAAGGATCTTCCAGGGTAGTTTCCATCTTTTCGGCGTTAGTAACAAAGTAAGCGCTAATATAACCACGGTCGAACTGCATACCTTCGACGAATTCGGTCTCAAACTTAATACCCTTGGATTCTTCTACCGTGATGACACCGTCTTTACCGACTTTTTCCATGACCTCGGCGATGAGGGAACCGATTTCCTTGTCTTTGGCGGTAATGGTCGCTACCTGAGCGATCTGCTCTTTACCCTTGACTTCGGTAGACATCTTTTTCAGTTCTTCGGTAATTGAAGTGACGGCCTTTTCGATGCCTCTCTTCAGCAGCATCGGTTCAGCGCCGGCAGCGATATTCTTGAAACCGCCGGTGATTATGGCGTGGGCTAAAACGGTGGAAGTAGTGGTGCCGTCACCGCAGGCATCATTGGTCTTGGAGGCGGCTTCTTTCACCAACTGTGCACCCATATTCTCAAAGGGATCCGGCAATTCGATCTCTTTGGCAATCGTTACCCCGTCGTCGATAACGGAGGGGGAGCCCCATTTCTTATCCAGGGCAACGGGATGACCTTTCGGACCGAGGGTTACTTTGACGGCGTCCACGAGGGTATCGATACCTTTTTTCAGGGCACGCCGGACATCTTCATCAAATATAATTTGTTTTGCTGCCATTTCTTACTCTCCTTAGCAACGACCAAACGGTCTATTTGCTCTTCTTTCCTTTCTTAGCCAGAATGTCGCTCTCACGAAGAATCATCAGTTCTTCGCCATCTACTTTGACTTCGGTGCCGCCGTATTTGGCATAGATCACGATATCGCCAACCTTAACATCCATGGCGATACGGGTCCCCTGATCGGTCATTCTCCCCGGCCCCACGGCAAGGACCTCACCTTCCTGGGGTTTCTCTTTGGCCGTATCTGGTAGTACTAGTCCACCTTTGGTTACTTCTTCCTTCTGGATGGCCTTGACGACCAGCCGGTCAGCTAATGGCTCAAGCTTAGTCGGCATAAATTCCTCCTTTAAAAAAGATAAAGCTCTCATCGAGCTTATTAGCAGTCAAGCCTTTAGACTGCTAATTGATATCATACAGCGAGGCCATTGCTACCGCAACGTTAAATACAGCAATTTATAGTAAAATAAAGTGATTTATCGGCACTGGTAATTATCAGAAACCTTATTATCACCCTAGAAATCTTAATTAATGATAATACAGCATAAATATCAATACTGCCATAGCTTATTCATTGTATGGAGAAGCTGTCCCCTGTTATAATCAACGGGCCATGATAATCGACTTTCATACTCACATTTTTCCGCCCTGCATTAAGCAAGACCGGACCGGTTATCTAACCGATCTTCTCTTTAAAGAGTTGTATACTTCACCGAAAGCAAAAATAGCTACCGCCGAGGACCTGATGAATAGTATGGATCAGAACGGTATCGATAGATCGGTTGCCTTAAATATCAGTTGGCGCAGTAGTGAAAGGTGTAAGGAGACAAACGAATATATTATGGAAGCAGCCGCCCGTTATCCGAAGCGGATGAACGGTTTCGGAACAGTAAACCTGGGGGAACCGGAACAAGTGGCCAAAGAGATCGAACGCTGTGCCAGAGGGGGGCTGTGGGGCATCGGGGAAATGCGGCTGGAAAGGTCATTTTTCATGCCGGAGAACCGATCTATACTGGACGAGTTTGCACACGCTTTAATAGACAACAAGATGATGCTGCTGATCCATAGCTCCGAACCTGCCGGACATCAATACCCGGGGAAAGGGGACACGACGCCGGAGGTAATATACCAGTTGATAACCCGGTACCCGAAAATAACCATCATTGCGGCGCATTGGGGCGGAGGTCTGCCGTTCTATGCATTAATGCCGGAAGTAAAGAAAAGTTTAACTAAGGTGTGGTTCGATAGCGCCGCAACACCGTTCCTGTACTCGGCGGATATCTACAGCCGGGTTATCGATATCGCCGGGAAGGACAGGGTGCTGTTCGGAACCGATTATCCGTTGATCGAACAAAGCCGTGGGCTGAACGAAGTACGGGCACTGAAGCTGCCATCCGACCAGGAAGAACTCTTACTGGGGAAGAATGCCCGGCATCTCCTGGAACAGTACCGGGTATAAGATAAAATATTATGGAAGATATCCGTGCTTTTATCGCCGTCGAGCTGCCTGAACCGATAAAGAAGGAATTAGCGGAACTGGAAGCCAGGCTGCGGGTAAAAAAGTACCCCGCGAAATGGGTGCAGCCGGGAAATATGCATTTGACTATAAAATTCCTGGGGGATATTAGCACCAACTCTATCCCAAATATCCGTGAAGTGATGGAAGAAGCGGTATTGTACGTATCACCGTTTAAACTGGGAGTTAGCGGGGTAGGAGTATTTCCCAATATGCACCGGATACAGATCATCTGGGCAGGGGTCATTGGAGAATTGCCCAACCTGATCGAAATTCAAAAAAAGCTGGACAGCGGCCTGGAAAAACTGGGGTTTGCCCCGGAATCACGGCCTTTCACAGCTCATTTAACCCTGGCGAGGATGAGAGATGAAGCATCGCCCGGAGAACGTGAGATTGCCGCAAAACTGATTGGCACAACACAGTTTGAAGCTTCGGATTTCCAGGTGGATGCAATACACCTGATAAAAAGTGATTTGAAACGGGAAGGGCCGGTATATACCAAGGTGTTGTCGGTACCATTACTTCCGTAAGAAAATCCTGTATATTTGCTTTTTATCACATACGAATAGCTTGTCAAGTGATGCATCTTGGTGTATACTACGTGAAATTTGCCATGGTTGGGAGGTGGCTTCATTGGACCATGTGATATTTCCAAAATGTCAAAAATGTAAGGTCGGCGACCTGGTTCCTCTTTCCGATTTTGGCAGTCAGGGTGCGAGTATCCAGTACAAAGCATGGGTTTGTACGAACCCTGAATGTGGTTTTAACTTAAAAATCCGGAACGGTGATGTTTATATCGATGAGCCCATCATGAGTGGAACCATGCATACCAACCGGGCCCGCTAGAAACGGGTAATCAACCAGTATTAGAACCATGCCCAAGATGAGTGTTATTCCTCAGTTAAAAAAATGGGGAGGAATAACACTCGATTTGTTGTTTCCGAAGTCATGCGTCGGCTGCGGCCGGGAAGGGAGTTTTATCTGTGAGTCCTGCCGGCCGGCATTGACGAGAATTCCATCTCTAATTTGCCCAAAATGCGGCAGACCTCAGATTAACGGTATTATGTGTGCCGATTGCGTCAACTGGCACAATAATATCGACGGAATCCGGTCGCCCTTTCGTTTTGAAGGTACGATTAGGCAGGCAATCCACCAGCTTAAGTACAGAAATATCAGGGCACTGGCTCCTACGTTAGCGTTGTTGATGCATGAATATATCATGGAAAACCCGATACCAGGAGATATACTAGTGCCTGTACCCTTGCATCCAAAGAGGCTGCGGGAACGCGGTTATAATCAATCCGAATTATTGGCCAAGGAACTGGGGAAACTCCTGGTGCTGCCGGTGGAGAAGAAAATCCTATCCCGGATAAAATATGCTTCTCCCCAGGCCCGGACCACATCAGTCGAACAAAGACACAAGAACATGATTGACGCTTTTACCTGTCAGGGGAATGGACTAAAAGACTGCCGTATCTTGTTGATCGATGATGTATCGACTTCCGCTACGACCATGGACGCTTGTGCCAAGGCACTAAAGGAAACCGGAGTATTTTCGGTATGGGGGCTGGTCGTGGCCAGAGAGATATAAAAGCTGACAAAGAAAATGTTTATTAAAGTAAAAACAACAAACATGGTTTAGTAACTAACAAATTTTCCGGGAAGATACGAGTATCATAAAATGTAAGTATTTAAGGTATAAATAGGGGTGGACAGCTATGATAGTAATCGGCCTGACCGGGGGTATCGGCAGCGGTAAAAGTACCGTGGCCGGTTATCTGGCAGAATATGGGGCAGCAGTAATTGATGCTGACAAAGTAGGGCATGAAATACTGAAAAAGGGTACTGCTGCCTATCACGATGTAATAGAGGCTTTCGGAGGCGATGTTCTGGACCAGTCAGAAGAAATCGACCGGAAAAAACTTGGGGAAATCGTGTTTGCTGACCGGAAATTAAGAGATAAGTTGAACCGCATAATGTGGTCTCGTATCTGGGAGATGATCAAGTCACAAATCGATAGTTTGGAGCAACAGGGAGTAGAAGTGGCCGTGGTGGAAGCATTCGGCTTTATCGAAGCCGGTTGGCATAAACTGGTGGACCAGGTCTGGGTAACGGTAGTTCCCGAGAAACTGGTGATCAAGCGGTTGAAAGAAAGCCGGGGATTGGCGGAGAAAGAGATCAAAGCCCGGATAAATTCTCAGCTTAGTGCCGCAGACCGTAACAAGCATGCGGACGTGGTAATAACAAATGATGGGACGCCAGAAGAACTCCAGAAGAAAGTCAACCAGTTTTGGCAACAATTGGTATCCAGAAATACAAATAACAAATAAATAGGTTTATTATTGACAACGTTTCTGGTATAATGCTATTATTAACATTTGCAATTATGCCTATTATTATGTCCGCTATTAGGCAACCTAAATTGACATCCCCACCAACTATGGGGCCCGCTTGGGCCTAGTTACGTACTGGCTTTTTTTACGCGTCTGCGTACCTACAAATTAAGGAGAGTACAGAATATGGTTTCGCCCCTGTCTACTGGAGAGTTCTCAGCTGTTCCCCAAAAGTTATATTCCAAGTTACCCGAGGTGTTGGAGGTTCCCAACCTAATCAAAGTCCAACTTGATTCATTCCGATGGCTACAGGAGGAAGGATTACGCCAATTATTTGACGAAATATCACCGATCAAAGATTTTACAGGAAATCGACTGGAGATCACTTTTACCGGTTATGAGTTCCATGAACCTCGTTATTCTGAGTTAGAATGCCGCCAGCGGGACCTTACATATGCTGCTCCTCTCTATGTAAAAACCCGGTTACTGGTAAAGACTACCGGTGAAATCAAAGAACAGGACCTGTTCTTTGGGGATATCCCCTTGATGACGACCAAAGGTACATTTATCACCGGCGGGGCAGAGAGAGTCGTAGTCAGCCAGCTGCTGCGTTCTCCCGGTGTCTATTTGGTCGTAGAGGATGACCCGGCGTCCGGGAGAAAACTATGCCAGGCGAAACTGATACCGAGTCACGGCGCCTGGCTGGAATTTGAAACCAGCAACCCTGACGTAATTTCGGTGAAGATAAACGGAAAAAGAAAGATTCAGGCAACCACCTTACTGCGGGCGATCGGATATTCCAGTGATGATGAAATTTTTAAACTGTTTGTAAAGGAAGATAACTCTCCTGAACACCAGTTCATCAGGGCGACCCTTGAACGCGAACCTTCGGTCAAGGATACCTCGGAAGCCCTGATCAGCATCTACCGGAAATTACGGCCGGGTGATCCGCCGAACCTGGAAAATGCGCAGCGCCTGATTGAAAACATGTTTTTCAACCCGTTGCATTACGACCTGGGCCAGGTCGGACGGTATAAGTTAAACAAGCGACTGGGCCTTAATATCCCGGAAGAACAAAGGTCATTAACCCGGGAAGACATCGTTGAAATCATGCGGCATGTCATCAAAGTCAATAACGGTACCGATGCGCCTGATGATATCGACCACCTGGGAAACCGGCGGGTACGTACGGTAGGCGAACTGGTGCAGAACCAGTTCCGCATTGGCCTGGTACGACTGGAGAGGGTTGCCCGCGAGCGCATGAGCACGATTCCGGTAGAATCGGTAACGCCGAGTGCCCTGGTCAATATCCGCCCGGTGGTAGCAGCCATCCGGGAATTTTTCGGTAGTTCCCAATTATCGCAGTTCATGGACCAAACCAACCCACTAGCTGAACTTACGCACAAACGCCGATTATCGGCCATGGGCCCCCGCGGCCTTTCCCGCGACAGGGCTGGTTTTGAAGTCCGTGACGTCCATTTCTCACACTACGGCCGGATCTGTCCCATTGAGACTCCGGAAGGACCAAACATCGGCCTGATCGGCTCCATAGCTACCTACGGACGCATCAATAAATATGGTTTTATCGAAACCCCATACCGCCGGGTAATATCATCGGTAACCGGCAATTACCAGAGGATACTAGGCAAGACAGCCCGGGAGGCGGTTGTCGATGAAGAAGGAAACAAAATCCTGAATGCGAAAAATGTGATCACCGCCAAACATATCGCCCGGCTGGAAAAGATGGCCCCACTCGAAGTAAAAGTAGTACCCTTCGTGTCCGATGAAATCGAATTCCTTTCGGCAGATGAAGAAGATAAATATACGATTGCCCAGGCAAATGCCAGGCTGGACCAGAAAGGGCAGTTCATGGAAGACCGGGTTGAAGGCCGGTACGGGGAACGGTATATACGGACGACACCAGATAAGTTCGAATTCATGGATGTTTCTTCCAAACAATTATTCAGCGTAGCAACATCCCTGATCCCCTTCCTGGAACATGATGATGCCAACCGGGCTTTAATGGGATCGAATATGCAGCGGCAGGCAGTACCTTTACTGCTGCCGAAGGCCCCGTTAGTAGCCACCGGCATGGAAGTAGAAGCGGCCAGGTACAGCGGACAGGTATTATTCGCGCATCGGGCCGGCACGGTCAGCTCGGTAACCAGTTCCCAGATCGAGATTACGACTAACGACGGCCAAAAAGATACCTATCTACTGCAGAAATATGTTCGAACCAACCAGGGGACATCGATCAATCAACGTCCCATCGTGAGTAAAGGCCAGGTGGTGAAAGCCGGCCAGGTGCTGGTGGACAGTTCTTCAACCGAAAGGGGAGAACTGGCCCTGGGCCAGAATGTAGTATGTGCCTTTATGAGCTGGCGCGGCTATAACTTCGAAGACGCCATCATCGTCAGCGACCGGCTGGTGAAGGACGACACCTTTACCTCAGTACATATCGAGAAACACGAAGTAGAAGCCCGGGACACGAAACTGGGGCCGGAAGAGATCACCCGCGACATCCCGAATGTTGGGGAGGAAAGCCTGCGCGAACTGGATGAGAACGGTATTATCCGGGTGGGGGCGGAGGTAGGGCCCGATGACATCCTGGTGGGCAAGATCACCCCAAAAGGAGAGGCGGAATTATCTGCGGAAGAGAAGCTGCTAAGGGCGATCTTCGGTGAAAAAGCCCGCGAAGTGAAGGACACTTCGCTGCGGGTTCCTCACGGCGAGTGGGGCAAGGTAATCAATGTAAAAGTCTTCTCCGGTGACGACCTGGCAGCCGGTGTCAACCAGTCAGTGCAGGTCTGGGTAGCCCAGAAGCGGCGGGTGGCAGTCGGTGACAAATTGGCGGGGCGGCACGGCAATAAAGGGGTCGTCTCAATTATTGCCCCGTCTGAAGATATGCCTTTCCTGCCGGATGGGACGCCGGTAGATGTGGTCTTGAATCCAGTAGGGGTGCCGTCACGTATGAATATCGGGCAGGTATTGGAAACCCACCTTGGTTGGGTAGCCAGAACACTCGGTTTCCGGGCAATCACCCCGGTTTTTGACGGTGCCGAAGATGTACATATTGAAGACGGCCTGGCACGCGCCTGGCTGGCCCAGAAAGGCGGAGCAGTGAACCTCGACCCGGACAGCACGAAACCAGCCTTTGATGTGGAAGATGCCAAAGCCTGGGTAAACGAGCAAGGTTTCGATGGGGAGCAAGTTTTCAATGATGACTATCCCGGGGTAGCCAGGGAAGTCTGCCTGCGGTTGTGGTTGGAGGAGCAGGGAGCAGCCGGTAGAGAAACCCCGGCTAAAGACCTGTTAACGATGGCAAACAGCGTTGGTTTAGAAAAAAATGTCCCGCCGCCAATACTTGGAAAAGTAGTGGTCAGAGACGGATTTACCGGTGAACCGTTCGATCAACCAGTGACGGTGGGGGTTATCTATATCATGAAATTGAACCACCTGGTCGAAGATAAAGTACATGCCCGTTCTACCGGCCCGTATTCACTGATCTCACAGCAGCCGTTGGGTGGTAAAGCCCAGTTCGGCGGCCAACGTTTCGGGGAAATGGAAGTATGGGCCCTGGAAGCTTACGGAGCGGCTTATAATCTACAGGAGATCCTGACGATTAAGTCGGATGATCTCACCGGGCGGGCGAAAGCATATGAAGCGATCGTGAAGAGTGAAGACATTATTCAACCGGGGGTCCCGGAATCATTCCGTGTCCTGGTTAAGGAATTACAGAGCCTTGGCCTGGCAGTCGAAGTTATCAATGAGGAGGAGAAGTCGGCTGAATTTAGTGAAGAACTAACCAATTTGCCTGGTGTAGGCGCAGCTCTCTCGATTGGCGAAGAACAATCTGAAGGAAGGACAGAACAAGAAAATGTTTGAAGTTAATGACTTCGATTCAGTCCGTATTTCCCTGGCGTCGGCGGAACAGATCAAAAGCTGGTCTTACGGCGAAGTTACCAAGGCGGAAACCATCAACTACCGTACCTTGAAACCGGAACGGGACGGGCTTTTTTGCGAAAGGATTTTTGGCCCGACCAAGGATTATGAGTGTTTCTGCGGAAAATACAAGCGGATACGGTATAAAGGGGTCATCTGCGACAAATGCGGCGTAGAAGTTGCCCAGGCCCGTGTCCGGCGCGAACGCATGGGCCATATCGAACTGGCCTGCCCGGTAAGCCATGTGTGGTATGCCCGCGGCGTACCGTCCCGTTTAGGGTTGTTAGTAGACCTGTCCCCGAGAAATATCGAACGGGTATTGTATTTTTCCAGTTATGTGATTACCAGTATCGACCAGCAAGCAGTAGATGAGGTGATCAAGGAATTACAGGAAAAGAGTACACAATCGATAGCCCAGGCTGAGTCCGAACTTGAAGCAAAGATATCCGAGATGAAAGAAGCAACGGTTGAGGAAGTCAACCGGATGCGTTCCGAATGGGAAGCTAAAAAAGTAGAGATGGCGGATACGGCGAATGCCGAGATCGAACAACTGAGGGAATTAGCTCCCCGCCAACTACTTACCGAAGGACAGCACCAGGACCTGAGGCAAAAATACGGCCAAATCTATGAAGCCGGCATGGGTGCCGAAGCGATAATGAAACTGATCACCCAGGTAAATCTCAACGAGATGCGTAATCAGTTGATCATGGAGACTCGTTCCAACTCCGGGCAGCGGCGTAAAAAGGCATCGAAGCAACTGCAAGTCGTCGAAGCTTTCCGCCGCAGTGGTAGTAAACCGGAGTGGATGATATTGACAATACTACCGGTACTGCCTCCGGATCTGCGCCCTATGGTGCAGTTGGACGGCGGTAAATTTGCCATCAGCGGCATCAACGACCTTTACCGGAGAGTGATCAACCGCAACAACCGGCTGCGGCACCTGATGGAAATCGGGGCTCCGGAGATCATCATCAGAAATGAAAAGCGCATGCTCCAGGACGCCGTCGATTCCCTGATCGATAACAGCCGCCGAAGCCAATCTACACCTGCAGCCGGCAATCACAAGTTGAAATCCCTGTCCGACATGCTGCGCGGCAAACAGGGGCGGTTCCGCCAGAATTTACTGGGTAAACGGGTGGACTACAGTGGACGTTCCGTCATCGTAGTCGGCCCCGACCTTAAGCTTTACCAGTGCGGGCTGCCGAAGCGCATGGCACTGGAACTGTTCAAACCCTTCGTGATGCGCCGTTTGATGCAGCTTGGATTAGCACACAATATCAGGAGCGCCCGCCGTTTAGTCGAAAGGGCGAAGCCTGAGGTATATGACATGCTGGAAGAGGTGGTCAAGGAGCGGCCGGTTTTGTTGAACCGGGCACCGACACTGCACCGACTCAGCATCCAGGCCTTTGAACCGGTATTGATCGACGGCAGTGCGATCCAGCTTCATCCACTGGTCTGTACGGCTTTTAACGCTGACTTCGACGGCGACCAGATGGCTATTCACGTTCCGCTCTCAAAGGCAGCAGTTAAAGAAGCCCGGGAAGAGATGCTGAGTATCCGTAATATCCTGATCCCCAGCAGCGGCGAACCGATCGTGACGCCGACGCTGGACATGGTCCTGGGCTGTTACTACATGACGACCCTGAGGGAAGGAGCGAAGGGTGAGGGGAAGATCTTCGGTGATTTCGAAGATGCGAAACTGGCCTATGACCTGGGCCAAATCGACCTTCGTACCGAGATCGAAGTCCGGCAGGCGGACGGCATGAGAATCAAGACCAGCGTGGGACGGATCTACATTAACGAAATCCTGCCGCCGAACCTGGGATACCTGAATAAGGTAATTGATAAAGCCGGCCTGAAACGGATGGTTTTTGAATGCTCAAAGGTACTTGGTTCCGAGGATATGGCGAAGTTGCTGGACAACATCAAGCTACTTGGTTTCAAGTTCGCCACGAAATCGGGGACGACGATCGGTATGAGCGATGTCGAAGTACCGGCGACGAAAACCAAACTGCTTACCAATGCCGAATCACAGACAACGACGATTGAGAACCAGTACCAGCGCGGCCTGATCACTGAAGATGAACGGTACGACGCAGTGGTACGGGTATGGACAGATACTACGGATAAGATCAAGAATGCCATCTCGGATGGATTGAACCGCCACGGCAGCATCTACATGATGGCTACTTCCGGAGCGAAAGGTAATATATCACAAATCACGCAGATGGCCGGCATGCGCGGCCTGATGACCAACCCTTCCGGGCGGATCATCGACTTCCCGATCAAGTCAAGCTTCCGGGAAGGCCTAAGCGTACTGGAATACTTCATCTCAACCCACGGGGCCCGTAAGGGTTTAGCCGATACTGCCTTGAGAACTTCGGAAAGCGGCTACCTGACCCGGCGTTTGATCGATGCCTCCCATGATGTCATCGTCCTGGAAACTGACTGCGGGACGACGCTGGGCACCTGGATCATGGAACCAAAGGAAAAGGGCATGCTGCCGTCATTCGTCGAGCGGATCAGTGGGCGCTATGCAGCGGCGAAAATCGTCAATCCGAAAACTGGTAAAACCATTGTCGACCGGAATGAAGAGATCGATGAGCAAAAAGCCAATGCCATCGCGGCTGCTGGCGTCGACCGGATTTATGCCCGGACGCCGCTCAGTTGCCAATCACGGAAAGGCATCTGTCAACTTTGTTACGGCCGTGACCTGGCGCGCGGGCATATCGTTGACATGTATACGGCGGTAGGCATCGTCGCAGCCCAGAGCATCGGCGAACCCGGTACGCAGCTAACCCTGCGTACGTTCCATACCGGAGGCGTGGTCGGGTTGGATATCACCAGCGGCTTGCCCCGGGTGGAAGAGCTTTTTGAAGCCCGGCTGCCGCGTAATCCAGCCATCATTTCCGATATCAACGGCATCGCCGAAATAGTACACAGTGATGACGGTGATAAAATCAGGATCACGGGTACGGAAACCTTCCGCACCGAATATGCCCTGCCCAAGGGCCTGGCGTTGCGGGTAGAAAACGGACAATGGGTAGATGTCGGCACGGTCCTGGCGAGCACCGGCACAGATGCGGAAAAAGATAAACTACCGGCAACAGAGACCCAACCGGTGATTTCCGGCGTGGCCGGCCAGGTGACGGTCGAAGACGAACGTGTTGCGGTGACATACGAGGAAAAAGAAGAGCGGGAATATGCGGTCGCTGCAGCAGCCCATATCCGGGTGCAGAACGGAGACGAGATCAAAGCAGGCCAACAGTTGACCGATGGCTCGATTAATCCCCAGGAAATGTTAAATATCCTGGGTCGCGATGCCGTGCAGCAGTACCTGGCGGACGAAGTGCAAAGGGTATACCGGTCCCAGGGCGTAAATATCAATGACAAACATATCGAGATCATCATCCATCAGATGCTGGCCAAGGTCCGGGTGGACTCCTCCGGAGATACGGAGCTGGTACCGGGTGAATTGATCGACCGCTTCCAGTATGAGGATGTGAATGCCGAGATACTGGCGGAAGGCGGCGAACCGGCAACAGCCCACACGGTCCTGCTGGGAGTAACCAGGGCTTCCCTGAGTACCAACAGCTGGCTGGCGGCCGCCTCGTTCCAGGAGACCACCAAAGTATTAACGGAAGCCGCGGTACGCGGTGCCGTGGACAAATTAAGCGGCTTGAAAGAGAACGTCATCATCGGGCGGTTAATCCCGGCCCGGTCCCGTGCTTCGCTGGCTGCGGCAGTGACAGCCCGGAAAGAAGAACCGACGGAAATATTAACCGAGGTTGAACCGGAAACCGCAGACCCTAACCTGCCGAGCGAGCCAGAGACAGACCTCTAACCTTATCTTTATTACCCAACGAAAAAGCCCCGGTTAAAGCCGGGGCTTTTTTAGCCATCCCGGCGTTGTCCTGTGCTATAATAAGCCGAACAAAGGTTTTTTGAAATGCCAAGAGTAATATCAAGTAATTCGAATCCCGAAGACGCACCCATGGATATCAGCTTGCGGCCGCGTTCGCTGGACGATTTCATCGGGCAGAATAAGATCAAGGATAATGTCAACATCGCCATCGCGGCCGCCAAAGGGCGGAAAGAACCGCTGGACCATGTCCTGCTTTACGGCCCGCCGGGATTGGGCAAGACGACGCTGGCGCATATCATTGCCAACGAGATGCGGGTCAATGTTAGAATCACTTCCGGTCCGGCGATCGAGCGGGGCGGCGATCTGGCGGCGATACTGACCGGGCTGCAAGCCCATGACGTGCTGTTCATCGATGAGATCCACCGGCTGAACCGTTCCGTAGAAGAAGTCCTGTACCCGGCGATGGAAGATTTTGCCCTCGACCTGGTGATCGGCAAGGGGCCCGGGGCGAAAAGTTTGCGGCTGAGTTTGCCGAAATTCACCCTGATCGGGGCCACGACGCGGTATGCCTTGTTAAGCGCCCCGCTGCGGGACCGTTTCGGGGCAGTCTACCGGCTGGACTTTTACGACCAGGCGTCAATCGAGACGATCCTGAAGAGGTCGGCACAGATACTGGGGGTGAAAGCGGAACCGGAAGGGATACAGGAAATCGCCCGCCGGGCGCGGGGCACGCCGCGGGTAGCCAACCGGTTGTTAAGAAGGGTGCGGGACTATGCCCAGGTGAAATCAGGCGGATTGGCGACGCGGGTGGTAGTGAAGGAAGCGCTGGCGATGCTGGAAGTCGATGCCATCGGCCTGGATGAAATCGACCATAAGCTGCTGCATACCATCATCGATAAGTTCAACGGCGGGCCGGTGGGGCTGGAGACGCTGGCAGCGGCGATCAGCGAAGAAGCGGACACGATCATGGATGTATATGAGCCATATCTGCTGCAACTGGCCTTCCTGGAGCGGACGCCGCGGGGAAGGGTGGCGACGGGACTGGCTTACCAGCACCTGAATATCCCCCTGAAAAAAGAAAAGAACAACAAAACCGAACAACCGGGTTTATGGCAATAAAGTCAGCCGTCCACTGCCGTATCACAGCCAGGTATTGACTACAATCCGAGTTCGGCAGCAACCCCTTGCATGGCCTTCAGGCCGATTTCAATGAACTCGTCCAGCTCCAGTCCTAAAGCACTGCATTTGGCGATATTGTCGCGGTTAGCGCCGGCGGCGAAACTTTTTTCCTTGAAGCGTTTACGGACCGATTTTGCTTCCACCAGGGCCAGTTTCTTTTCCGGGCGTACTAGCGCCGCGGCGGTGATCAGGCCGGTCAAGGGGTCGGCACAGAAAAGGGCTTTATCCAGGTTCGATTCCGGGGGGACGCCGTGGGCTTCGTTATGCGTCAGGACAGCGTGGGCAATGGCTTCACCGGCCCCGAGCTGACGAACGATATCAGCCCCTTGTCGGCTATGCTCCTGCATATCGCCGTTAACGATTTCGACATCGATATCATGCAGCAGCCCGGCCATAGCCCATTCTTCGGCGTCGCCGCCGAAACGCGGGGCGAGTTCCCGCATGATAGCTTCCGTGGCCAGCATATGGCGGACCAGGTTTTCATTTTTCACCCGATCCCGGATCTCTTTGAGGGCACTGTTTTTATCCATGTTGCAACTCCCGGGCAGCAACCGGTTTCAGGGTAGCCAGCAAGGCCAACCCGCAAACGGCAGCCGCAGAAAGGATAAAGAATACTACACTGTAATTGCCAGTGTTGTCGAAAATGGCGCCGGCCAGGAGCGGACCAAGGGCACCGCCGATGGTGCCGCCGAAGATAATGACGCCGTAGATCGCCCCGTGCGAACCGGTACCGAAGAGGCCGGCGATCATGGGGGATATCAGGGAATAGATGCCGCCGTGGCCGAAGCCGTATACCGGCAGGATGAGGTACAGTATCCAACTTTGCTGGAAAATACCCAGACTCAACAGGGTAATCGTGAGAATAATACAACAGATCATCATACCTCTGACATTCCCGATACGATCGCCAACCGCACCCATAGCAAAGCGGCCGACGATGCTGGAAGCGCCGATTATTGAAAGCATTACGGCAGCCCCGGTAACCGAACTTCCCAAGTTGATGGCATGAGGAGCGACATGTACTTGCATGGTATAGGTACAGAAAAGAGCTCCGGCATAAGCTGCAATCACTGCCCAGAACTGCGGCAGACGGACGGCCGCAGGAAAAGATATGCCGCCTTCTGTCTGAGCAGCTTTATGGTCTGCAAGGGGTTTTCCCGAAATATTCCGGGAAGTGGAATCATCCGGGTCACGTTTCAGGAACTGGGCGGCGGTGACGATAGCGACTAAACAAATAATGGTTAAAACCACGTAAGCGAACCGCCAATCCCGGTTGACGATCAATATACCAGCGATCAGGGGAAAGGTCAGGTGGCCAACCCCGGCACCGGCTTTAACCAAGCCATTAACCACACCTCGCCGTTTATCGAACCATCGGGCAATAGTGGAGAGGACAACCACATCCAGAGCGCTGACACCAATACCGGCGATTACGCCCCAAGAGGCATATAACTGCCACAAAGAGGAGATCTGAGAAGTCAGGAAAATACCCAAGGCAAATAACACCGCGCAGGCTGTCATGACAAGGCGCGGCCCGTAGCGGTCGCTGATATTGCCCATGATGATGCTGAAGAAGCCGTGGACCAGTAATATGACGGAAGCTACACCAGAAATCGATGCCCGGTTCCATCCCAGGTCCGACTGGAATTGGTTAATGAAGATGCCGAATGTCCCGAATATTCCCCAACCGAAAAATTGTATAGCCAGGGCAGACACCACAATAACACGGGCATATGAAATACGTTTCTCCAATAGTTTAGCAGTGTTCAATAAATACTCCCCGCAAGAATACCGTATGACGACAAACAGGCGCCATCACGCCTGTCTGGGATAAAGCAACATATCAAGATGTCAATAAATGATATCAGAAACACCGGAAGAGGGGAAACCTGATTCAGGATTGATGATTTATGATTTAAGAATGGGGTAACGCAAAGAGTCCGCTCATACTGAGCTAGTCGAAGTAGAGCGGGAAAGGTCAAATAGATGCACTATTGTTTCTCCGCCGCCATGGGTTCGTCCCATCAAATATGATGGGGCCACTCACCCCCGTATCATACGAAAGAATTCTTTCGTCGTACGGGGCAAGCTATGAGCGGCTGGATTAGTTTATCGATTATTGTCCGCAGCCGTTGATTTCCGGCCGTTGAGGATGGGTTTGAGGTAGCGGCCGGTGGCGGAGGCGGCGACGCGGGCGACTTCCTCCGGAGTGCCGGCGGCGACGACCCAGCCACCCTCGGCCCCGGCGCCGGGGCCGAGGTCGATAATATAGTCAGCGTTCTTCATGACATCCAGGTGGTGCTCGATGACGACCACGGTATTACCAAGGTCGACCAGCCGCTGCAGGACACGCAGGAGAGCAGCCACATCTTCGAAGGACAGTCCGGTAGTAGGCTCGTCCAGGATATAGAGGGTGCGGCCGGTAGAGCGCCGGGACAATTCAGCTGCGAGCTTGATACGCTGGGCTTCACCGCCGGAGAGGGTGGGGGCGGGCTGGCCGAGGTGGATATAACCCAGACCGACGTCATTGAGGGTCTGGAGCTTGGACCTGATGCGGGGGATATTCTCGAAGAACTTTAAAGCCTGCTCCACGGTCATATCAAGGACATCGGCGATACTCTTATCCTTGAACTTGATCTCGAGGGCTTCGCGATTGTAGCGCTTGCCCTGGCAGACCTCGCAGGGGACGGTAACATCGGGCAGGAACTGCATTTCGATCTGGATGAAGCCCTCGCCGCGACAGGCTTCGCAGCGGCCGCCCTTGACGTTGAAGGAGAAGCGGCCGGAAGTATAACCCCGGGCGCGGGCTTCGGGCACGGTGGCGAAGAGGTCGCGCATGGCAGTGAAAGCAGTGGTATAGGTGGCGGGGTTGCTACGGGGGGTGCGGCCGATAGGGGACTGGTCGACATCGACGATCTTGTCGATATGCTCCAGCCCGGTGATGCGGTCGCATGCGCCGCCCTTTTCCTTGGCACGGTAAAAGACCTGGGCGAGGTGGCGGTAGAGGATATCGGAAATCAAAGTGCTTTTCCCGCTGCCGGAGACCCCGGAGACGCAGACGAACTGCCCCAAGGGGATGGCGACATCGACATTTTTCAGGTTGTTCTGGCGGGCGCCCTTAATGGTGATAAACTCACCGGAGCCTTGACGGCGGCGGGAAGGCAGGGGTATCTGGCGGGCTCCGCTGAGGTACTGGCCGGTGAGGGAATTCTTATTGGCCAGGATATCGGCGATAGGGCCTTCGGCGATGATGCGGCCGCCGTGTTCGCCGGCCCCGGGCCCCATATCGATAAGGTAATCGGCGGCCCGCATGGTGGCCTCGTCGTGTTCCACGACGAGGAGGGTGTTGCCGAGGTCGCGCAGCCGTTTCAGGGTATCGATAAGCCGGGCGCCGTCAGCGGGATGGAGGCCGACGGTAGGTTCGTCGCAGATATAGAGAACACCCATGAGGCCGCTGCCGATCTGGGTGGCAAGGCGGATGCGCTGGCCTTCGCCGCCGGAGAGGGTGGCGGAGGGGCGGTCGATGGTAAGATAACCCAGCCCGACATCCTGGAGGAAGCCGAGGCGGGAGGAGATTTCCTTGACGATCTGGTGGGCGATGAGGATTTCCCGGGGGGACAATACCGGTTGGTGTGCGGTGGAAAGGGAAGCGGTCCATTCCAGGGCCTGGGTAACGGACATGGCGGTGACGTCCATGATATTACGGCCGCCGACGGTAACAGCGAGGGCTTCCGGTTTAAGACGTTTGCCGTGACAGACGAGGCAGGGACGGTTGATCATATACTGTTCGGTATTTTCCTTAGAAAGTTGGGACTCGGTATCGTGATAGACCCGCTGCAGGGTAGGGATAACGCCTTCGAAGCCGTCGGTATGGTGGATGATGCGGCCGAAGCGACGGTAGGTCCGGGTCTCACCGCCTTCGCCGTAGAGGATGATATGCTGATGCTCTTTAGAAAGTTTCTTGACCGGGGTTTGCAGGGAAAAACCGTGTGCCCGGGCGGCCGGTTCCAGTTTCCAGAGGTACCAGTTATGGGAAGACCAGGGGCGGATAGCGCCCTCGGCGATGGACAAATCTTTATTCAACACCAGGTCGGGGTCGATCTCTTGTTTAAAACCCAGGCCGGTGCATTCGGGACAGGCGCCGTGGGGGCTGTTGAAGCTGAAGGTGCGGGGGGCGATCTCGCCGATGCTGATGCCGCAGTAAACGCAGGCGAAATGCTCGGAAAATAATATCTCTTCACCGTCCACGATAGAGATTAGGACGATGCCGCCGCCGAGTTTCAAGGCGGTTTCCACGGAATCGGCGATGCGGCTCTGCACGCCTTCCTGGCCGACGACGAGGCGATCAATGACGGCCTCGATGGAATGCTTTTTCGTTTTCTCCAAAGGAATTTCCTCAGAAAGGTCGAGCACCTTGCCGTCAACCCGCACACGGGCATAACCGCTCTTACGGAGGTCAGTGAAGATCTGCTGGTATTCGCCCTTACGGTCGCGGACGAGGGGGGCCAAAACCAGGATGCGGCTGCCGGCGGGCAGTTTCTGGACAGAATCGACGATCTGTTCGACGCTCTGGCTGGCGATCTCCCGGCCGCACTGGGGGCAGTGGGGATGGCCGACACGGGCGAAAAGCAGGCGCAGATAATCGTAAATCTCGGTGACGGTGCCCATGGTGGAGCGGGGGTTCTTGCTGGGGCCCTTCTGGTCGATGGAGATGGCGGGGCTGAGCCCTTCGATATAGTCGACCTCGGGCTTTTCCATACGGCCGAGGAACTGGCGGGCATAAGCGGAGAGGGACTCGACATAGCGGCGCTGTCCCTCGGCGTAGATAGTATCGAAAGCCAGCGAGCTTTTCCCGGAACCGGAGACACCGGTGATGACCACCAGTTTATCCCGGGGGATGATGACGTCGATGTTCTTGAGGTTATGCTCGCGGGCACCCTTGACGATGATGGAATCTAAAGGCATTTGCTCTACTCTTTCAGTACTTAAATTTTAACACAATAACAGGGTCGACCAAAGATGATTTGGGGTAAACAACGATTGCAGGTAAGACAGGAGAATAATAGCACTCAAGTTCTAAAGATGTCAAGTAAAATTGAAAAGGCGAAACTCAAAACAAAATCCTAATATCAAATTACCAATAATCCTCACAATAGGTTTAAATTCCTCATCCCTCACGCTTCGCTTCCCGATTCTTTCGACTGCGGTCGACCCGACTGCGGTCGACCCGACTGCGAGTCAGCTCGCTTCCCGATATCGCTTCGCTCATACGGGATCTCCGACATACGGGATCTGCGACAGGGCAGGCGCTAACCTTCTTCCCGATTCAGGTTAACGATTTATACTTCATCGGTTCCGACTAAAGTACGGGATCTAAGGAGATCAAAGACCAAAACATTTGGAGCGGGGAATATCCTCATCCTAACCTTCTCCAGTAATCTGGAGAAGGGACTCTATCATCCGCGATATTACCAAATACCAAAAAACGGTAGGGGCGGGTTTGCGCAACCCGCCCGCTGCGTCTTATTCCGGTGAAAGAAACAACCCCAGGCACGAACTGAAGCTAAAGACGAAAACTCTAATTTCTAAACTCAAAATCCTAAATAAAATCCAAATCACAAGTAACAAACTCCAAAACCCACAATCTCAAAGTTAACCCCGAGACTGTCCGAAAACTAAATAACTCACTATTCGCTTAACAAAAAGGGGAGGT
>JAEAME010000469.1_pt1 | contig 41239 bp, 46 predicted proteins | sample 8958731 | NCBI WGS metagenome assembly JAEAME01 (sample SAMN16933194, study PRJNA681113) | bioreactor sludge metagenome | isolation source: anerobic bioreactor sludge (Control) | place: India:Bengaluru | collected 2018-10-24
AATGCATAAAATCAAAAGTGAACAAGAAGGAAGCTGAGAATCCACCGATCCAGGTACCGAAGAGTTTCTTGCCTAAAAGATACATTAACGGGACAAGCAAAGTGCCAAATATTACAACCATTATTCGCCAGCCAAACGGCGTTTCTCCAAAGGCCAACACTCCCACTGTTTGAATTAACTTGCCAAGCGGTGGATGAGTGCGCTCTTTTGGAATTACATGGTTTACAAAGTTTTCTGCTGATCTTGCGAAGTAGACTTCATCAAAATACATTTTGGACATATATGTTGGTGGAATCTCCAGAGAATCCTGCTCATCTACCAACGCTGATATAGTTTGATCTGTTTCGTTTAGAGCTGTAATTCCAGTTATTGGAACCTGTATGTAGTCTGGGCTGGATAAACCAATTTCAGTGATTTCAATTATCGGTGAGGGTTCCTTGTCGGTTGGGTTTGTTATGCCCCAGTTAGAAAAGTCAGGTCTTGTATCATACGTTACGGCAGTTATATCAAAGCGCAAAAACTGTATGTTCGCATATATGCTCACGTCTTGCTGGACTGAGTAATCAGTGTCTCTATCCAGCAGCGAATAGTTGCCTATGTAACTCCAGTTTTGGGGGGTACCTGAGTAAATCAAGACTGTTGCATTGCCTGTTTTCACCCAGAAGTATGCCGTCTGCACTTGCTGACTTGAACCCACATCGACATAGAAACTCGCTTGTGTGGTACTTTGCCAGTTGGTAACTGGCGCGTTAATTCTTCCTACATTCCAAGCGGCTATACTAAAGAAGAGGACTGATAACAGAATAATAGACAGGAGATCAATCTTTGTTAGTTTTAAGTCGAAGTTCATTTCTGTAGATCATCTCTCGACTCGTTTTTGTTTAAAGGCTCGGCTGTTTTTAGTAGCTGTCGTCCTCTGAACTCATCCCACATGAGTACTGTTGCATAAAGGAACATTATTAAATTAATAACGCTTACCGCTAAAACAACTAAATCTCCACTGGGGATGAATGCATCATTATTAAGATAATATAGCACATAAGCTTGGTTAACAAATAAAGTGGCCGTTAAAGTAGCATAAAGCAGTCTCACTTTTTTTGTAAACGGTACCAACAAAGCCAGCATAATGATAGCAGGAAACAGATATCGCTCATGAATTCGGGTTGGCAGCATAAAGAACGCGAAAAACAGCATAAATGCTACAAATATAGCAAGCTTATCACCTGACACATTAAACCGCTTGTGTAGTATGTAAGTAGTAAAAGCCGCAAAGGTTCCAAAGAGCACCCAACCGACGATGTAGAGGTTTCCGTCAGGTATCCATAACCCAAACATTCCCCATAGGTTGAAGGCATTAATTGACGTATATTGGTATCCGCTGTATGCCCCAAAGTAGATATTGCTCAGGAAAGTGACGGGGTTACCCCATTCGAACGGTAAAATAACAAGAAAAACAGTTGCGATGAAGGCAACTATCGAGGTGAGGAGCCGCTTTGGTCCTTCTTTCTTAAAAATCAGAATTGCAATCAGCGGTAGTAGCGCTATACCCTGTGGTTTAGTCAGTAATCCTATTGCGAAGACGATTGCAGACATCTCGGGCTTGCGTTTTAGGGCAAGCATAAGTGAAAGCACTAAAAAGAAGGTGTAGATTGCATCGAATTGACCCCAGACGGCCACATTAAAAAGTATGGCAGGATTGAACGCGTAGAATGCTGTCGCTAAAAGGTTATGTCTGAGGCTTAACTGCTTGCGCAGAAACACAAAGATTAGAATCAATGTTGCAAGATCAAAGAGAGTAGGCACCAACTTGACAACGTAGGCGGAGCTAATGCTTGCCGAAACTAAGTTGGCTAAAGAACCGAAAGCCCAGAAAAGGTACACATTAAAAGGCGGATAATCGCACCAACTTACAACGCTGTAGAATGGCCTTATGCCATGTTCTGCTGCAGTGCCAAACCATGAAATGAATGTATTTGTATCATTTTCGTAACCTTGCAACGGAAACAAGAGAAGCCTAACTATTAGGGCAGCAAAAAGCAACACCGCTAAACTAATGATCTCGCGTTTGTCAAACGAGAAGCTAACCATGATTCCGTCTCAGTGGAAAATACTCTTCGTCACTGCATAAGAAGTTTTTTCCAAAACAACCTGTAAATAGGGATGTGGAGCCTTCGGCGGGATTTGGACCCGCGACCATTACCTTACCAAGGTAACGCCCCACCGGGCTAGGCTACGAAGGCAAATTGCATTTCTGTTTCTCAAACAAATGCGGTAATAAATAAAGAGCTTACGGTTATACTATTAAAAAAAGCTATAGACTCAAGCTTAAACGGGGGTTTTTTAGGGGCAAATAAATATTAAAGGAGGCAGAACTATCTCCATAAGCGCAAATCTGTGCAGGGGTCTCCAAGCCAGGTCAACGGAGTAGGGCTTAGGACCCTATCGCGTAGGCGTTCGTGGGTTCGAATCCCACCCCCTGCACCAAATTTAGAAACTTGAATTTTGAAAAGGCTTGTTGATGTGCGTTGTGGTCGTTTCAGTGAGTGAACCTCTACCCAAATTATTTAAGGGGATACAACGATAGACTCTTTAATTCACCGTAGGCGTTTGCATATGGCAGGAGTTAACCGCTAATCACGTAAGGGGAATGAGCTTGATGAAGAAATTTACCTTTATTACAGTTATTGCGTTTTTACTTTTATCATTAATAGTTATTCCACAATTATCTTACTGTCAAACCAACACACCGACGCCAACAGACGAAGCACCACCAAACTCTGGCTTAGACATGATGCTTATCGGTGTAATAATAGTGGTTGTCGCAGTAGTTGTTGTGGCGTTTTCCTATTTTGTGCTAGTAAGGAGGCGAAAGGTGAATGAAAAGAGCCTCAGAAAATTCTCCGCCAGTGCTTTCGAAGGGTGGGTTCTTGGCAGATTCAACGGCACACCAAGCGACCCAACCAGTGGAGTAACTGGGTTCACTCAGGGCGGTCAACCGCTCTTGATTAAACAATCAGATAACGTTAGCCTCAGCGAAGTCGAGGGCTTCGTCAAGGTTCTGATAAAAGGAAAAAGCCAGAAGGGAACGGTTGTGGCATTCGGATTCGACAAAGACGCCGTCGAAGCGAAAATAACAGCGATGGATAACGAAATCGAGCTTCAACTATTACCTATATATGAACTAATAAACAAACGATACTCTAACAGGATTGCAGCTCTAGCAAGCGCACCGGTTACATTTAGTGCGACAGCAGTTGAAACAACTCCTGTATATGTACCGTCGCCCACTACTGCTAGACCAGCATCGTTTGATGGTTTCGACAAAATGCCACCTGAATCCCCAAGAGACGGGGTGAAACCCAGGGTTTTCATATCTAACAGTAATTCACTGGTAGCCGACCAAGTCAAGCGGATGCTCGACTTCCTACATTACGAATATGATATGGGTGATAAAGAGGAAGCATCTGTACCGATATCTGACAAGAATCTCAGTTTAATGAAGAACTGTGATTGCGCCGTGATAAACATTAACGCCGCTGAACAGGAGCGCAGGTACAGCGGACTCTACAACCTTAACTCAAATGTAACCTCAGCCATCAACGCGGCTTACCTAAAATATAATGCCCAGGTGGTTTTGCTAGTTGAGAGAAAAATCGATTTACCAGCAAACCTTAAGGGTTTAAGAAAGATTGAATATGACAACGACGACTTATCTTTTAATGCCGCTATGAATCTAGAGAAAATATTGGCGGAGTTCAAGAAAATTTAGAACCTGAAATTATCTCAAGGGATCTATGGATCCAGTCTCCCCTATTCTTCGGCTTTCGAATACTGCTTCAACACTATTTTAATCCAGACACGTTTTGCCTCTTTTATACAGTCAAATTGTGGGTCGTCATATTCCTATTGAAGAACAGAATAGGAAAAAAGCAGCAAGTAGGCATTCGAGAATTGAATTCCAACTGCACCAAATTTTTCAGTTGAGAAGCTGTAAAGGCGCTTCATGAATACATAGATAATCTTGATTTTATCAGACATCAAACTTATGAAAAGAGCGTGTTGGCATATAATTTTCAAAAAGCTTCTCACAATATGCAAGAACTTAAAACTGTCAAGAAGTATATGAATAAACGAGGGATAGTATGCATATTGCTCAAATAGGAACTGGTAGAGTTGGGCGTCCAACTGCGTATACGATTATGTGCTCTAAACTCGCTGACAAATTAACTGTTTGTGATGTAAAACCTGGTCTTGCAGCGGCATTTGCTGAAGAATTAAAGCATGTCACTGCAAGCATTGGATTAGACGTTGAGATCAATTCTTGTGAGCGAGATGAAGAGGTAAATGATGCCGATATTATTTTGATTTCTGCAGGTCAACCCAGGATTCCAGGAGTAAAAATGACCAGGCGTGATTTAGCAGTCCAAAATGGTAAGATAGTCAAGGAGGTTTCCCAAGCTACAATCAGTAATAATTCAAGAGCTAAATACATCGTTATTTCAAACCCGGTGGATGCAATGGCAATGGTTTGTAAAAAATACACGAAAGCCGACTTTGTAATTAGCACAGGTACAAATCTTGAATCCCTGCGATTCCGCTCCAAACTGGCAAATGCACTTGGCGTTGCCGTGTCATCTGTTGAAGGTTGGGTAGGAGGCGAGCATGGCGATGCAGCGATTCCTTTGTGGTCTACTGTAAAAGTAGCTGGCTTACCCCTTGAATCATATCTTGCATCAAATAAAAAATCTCTTCTAAAGGACGAAATTGAAGCATACGTAAAGAGCGTATCGAAATTAATAGTTGATAATTTAGGTGCTACGGAATTTGGACCAGCGGCTTCTTTTCGCGATATTACAAACGCTATAGTAAACAACACAAACGAAATTCTCCCAATATCAACGCCTATACTCTTTAACGGGTTAGGTGAACCAGTGTTTGTGAGTGTTCCTCTACATCTTGGGGCAACTGTGAACAACTCATTATACCAAAATCTTTCAAAAAATGAACAAGAAGCAATATTCCTCGCTGCTCAAGAAATTCAAAAAACATACAAAACGGCAATTGATGACAGAGATTGAGCGATAACCTGGCAGAATAAAAAAGATTATTTGAACGGGTGACATCTACACGTTACCACGGGTTCAAATCCCACTTTTCTGCACAGCTATATTGATATACACAGGGGTATATCCTGGCTTGGCTATTTTTGAGATGCAGCCTAACTCGCCTTGAAACAATATTTATTCTAGCTGGCTGGAGAGCAGGGTATTTTTGATGTTTTTGCAGCAGAGGGTTTTCATGACGTTTAGGATGTCTTTGGTTTTGGAGTATTTAGTTGTGTCTTTAACAGATAGTGAATTGCAAGCTTCTGCCGATATCGAAGCCTTATCTAAGGGGGGCAACATTGTTTTTTTGTAAGAATCATATTGTTCTTTAACTGCCTATCCATTTCTTTTTTCAAAAGAATCCCCACTAAAAAAGGCTGCTTGAACAAAGAAAAAAAGAGTTTAAACGCTCTCTTCTAGCGCTTTTCTTCTACAACAAATGCGATTTTGACATTAGCCCTATATTCGACAATCTTGTTGTTTTCCACTGTTGCTTTACAACTTTTCACATAAACACTTTTTATGTTCTTAACAGTTTTTGCAGCTTCTGCAATGGCATTCTTTGTGGCTTCTTCCCAGTTTTTCGGTGAGCTACCCATAAGCTCAATAATCTTCACAACTGTCAACTTTTCTTACACCTAAGACTCATAATAAGGAGAGCCCAATATTAGTTTTTTAGTCCTCATCCAAAATAGAAAACTTTGCTTATTATCCATCTCTAAAATTCTTAAAAGATCTAAATCTCATCATAAAAAAAGAAAAGAATGTGGAATTTAGTCAACTTTCTTTTTAACTTTGCCTGCTGCTTCCTTGGTCTCTTTTACTACTTTTCCGCCGGTTTTCTTGACTGCACCACCAGCCTTTTCTGTACTCTCATAAATCGCTCCGCCTTCCTTTACCGATCCTTTGATTTCGCCGCCAGCCTCTTTTGTTTCTTCTGCAATTTTTTTGGCTTTATTTAAGAATGATATGATTATTATTCAATGCTATTTTGTTTCACACCTTTTAAGCATTTCACCCATGGACCGGACTGCCAAGAAGTGATGAAGAAAAACATGTAAAATTTAAAAAGGAAAAGGGAGAAATATACGGTAGGAGGAAAAACAGTTGGACTATATTTCTTTAATAGTACAAATTATTGTCGCAGCCGTTGTACTGGCTCCTGTGCTTTGGATAGTTGGCAAATTCTTCGTCGGCAAAGACAAGGCGAAATTCACAGACGCACTCTGGATAGGAATTTTAGGCGTAGTAATCGGGGCTGTCATTGGGTTCTTCTTAACAGGAATCTTGGGCACCATACTTGGAACGCTAATTATGATTGTCGTATGGATCTGGCTGATCACGCACTTCTTTGACAGTGGAATCTTCAAAGGAATAATAATTGCGATCATCGCAGGCATAATCTACTGGGTCATTTCGATAATTATCTCGGCCATACTGGTTGCCCTAGGGTTCTCAGGATTGCCCTCTATGTGGTAACCAGTAAGGGCGTACATACAAACCCAACTTCTTTTTTTTCTCAAATGTAAAACTCCAGACACACCGTGGCTAGTTAAAAATTAAATACAAGAACAATACAATCAAGTTTTTAGGAATCGTCATGACTAGTATAATTAAGATTGAGGGCATAGGAAAAGTCTATACAGAAAAACTTGCTGCCGCAGGAATTAAAACAACTGAAAAACTGCTTGAAGATGGTTGCAAAGCTAAGGCGCGTGAGGAGCTTGCTGCAAAAACTGGTGTGCCTGCCAAATCCATTCTTGAATGGGTCAATCGAGCAGACCTAATGCGAATAAAAGGCGTAGGCGAAGAGTACTCTGATCTTTTAGAAGTCGCAGGCGTAGACACTGTAGTTGAGCTCTCTAACAGGAAGCCTGAGAACCTTCATGCAAAGTTGGTAGAGACAAACAAAGAGAAGAAAATAGTCCGCCAACTACCAGGCGCAAAGCAGGTTCAGGCTTGGGTACAAGAAGCAAAGAAGCTACCAAGAAAAGTAGAATACTAAAACCAAAGCCAAGGCATTTCCGTTGCCGAAAAAAATGTTTTCTGGCCTCGGCAATGCCTTGTTTTTTCCTAAAAAAGCCGCGTTCTACTCCAAATTATTATTTGTTTGCTAACCTTCATTTGAAAAACACGACACTTCTCACACCAGATTCAGTGAATTTTTGCTACTAGATTACCTTGAATATCTCTTGTGTATGGACTGGTCTCTTTCTTGCAACCTGAACAAATCAACCAACCTACGAAGTGAGCCTCAACTTTTACTTCTCGTCTTGGAAAATGGATTAGCTCCCAATCAAATTAGTTCTTTTGAAGATTTCAAATCTCTCATTGCACTTTTGAAGGCTTTTGGCAGGTCATCCAAGTACAGTGATTGGCGCTTGATTCCTTCTTGAATGGCTCCTGCTGCCAGTAACGTAGTTCCTAGTGCATCGCTCACGATGGGTTCTGGAAAAACAATCAATGCCATTCCAGCTTTAATTAAAAAATTCTTGCTTCCGCTTTTGTAAAGTTTATTTACAGAGCCAGCGTTGCTTGCGCTTGCTTTGATTGAGTGAGTTGCATCAGCGTGTATTTCCACATGGTTTTTAGCTACTTCTTTGACTGCCTTAGTCAAATTATTAATTTTTTTGGTTTCCATATTCTTCTCCTCGAGCGACGCAATGAGTATGGATCCTTGAGACAAAAGCTTTTTCAGAAAACAACCCAAAGAAAAAGCTTCTTGTGTGCTTTTAAGCGAACTTTTTAGCCTTTTGAAAAGCAATTTAAAATGTCAGTTCGAGCATTTTTTACACTAAAAAATAAATAATTACGTCATTTTCTCAGTAGACCGAACATATGTGACGAAAGTGAAGCAACAAAGAGATATAGTAGCTCAGCGACCCACTTTCAGGCCTTTGCCCAAAGAAAACAAGAAAAAGCTAATCGACAAGCTATAGCCCGAGGCACCTGAGCCAAACCTCGAATGACTCATCTACAAAACTTGGTGCTCCCTCATATTGGCAAAACTTGAGTATCAAAAGCATTCTTTGCTATAATGATTTCAGCACTTGGGCGTACCTGTTATCGGTAAAATTAGAATTAAACTGCTGAAATTCGCTAATCATCTGTTCTCTTCCATCTATAGAAATATACTCCATGCACGGATAAAAGAAGTGTTTATCTTCTTTTTTGATATGCATTGGATAAAATATTGACAATGTTGATAGGATTTCCAATATTTCTTTAAGCACTTCTTTATTACCTGGCGCATAGCTTTGGTTGGCTTTTTCTAATGAAGTTACAGCTTTTCTTGCAAAAGCATGTTCTTGCATCAGATCTTTCATAACTTTATTATCGCTTTCTTTCATATTCTTTTGGTACAGCGCCCGAAAAAGTATGCCTTCTTCCTTTCCATGATGAAACCGGTCAGCGTATACCCTAAAAAAATCAACCATAACCCTTATGCCATGGGGGTCAACCGTCTGGCTTGCTTCGATTACACTAATTCGTTTCTTGATTGCATCGACCGCTTGCATGATTAGTATGTGTTCATTTACCAAAATATCAACTGGTAACGACATACAGAAACCTTGTTGGCTATTTTGACTTAGGCAATTTTACCACAAGAAAACGAAAGAGCCCATCGCCACTATTACGAAGCAAATGCGGGATGCCCTTAGGACTATCGATTATTGTATCCTTTTCTACCTCTTGCATTTCGTCTCCAATTTCTACAATTCCTTTGCCTTCAAGAATATAGAAGAAAACGTCAACAGGAGTTACATGTTTCTTAAGTGACTGATCCTTCGATAGAGACATGTGAATGACTTGTGCATTTTCTGATTCATAAATTTGCTTTGCATCGACTCCATGTTGATTTTGGAAGCAGCTCTTATCACACACTTTTGTTATTTGCATATTACAATTCACTGCTTTATTCATCTACGAAGCAAAGAATTTAATTCTTCTGCAAATAATTGCTGAACTTGAAAGGTGAAAACCAAAAAAGAAACAACAGACTCACGAAAAAAAATAGAACCACAGTAAATAAATAAAAACACCACGCATAAAGCTCTTTTTCTGAAATCAGAGGTAGTTAACCTTTTAAATATTGTCAAATCGATGGTAGTTAAGCAATCGCCGGTTTGTAGATAGTTTTGGGAAAACAACTAAATAGTTGATGATTTCAATGTTTAAGCTATGACTTACGTAAAGAAGAGCCACATTAAACTATACCTCGCAATCACTATAGTAGCAATATTAGCGGTATCAGCTGTTGCAATCGTTTATTCAACTCTAAACGCCCCAAAAGTTGAAGTAGGCGTAAAGGTAGGCGACACATTTACCTACAGCCTAAAAGGCACTTCACACTTAATAGGCGAAAACGCAACAGAAACACCTGGATTTTCAAACTACAATAACACAGATCACTACAAGATCACAATAACTGCAATAAACGCTTCAAATGTATCCTTGGACACAACCTGGCGATTCCTAAACGGCACAGAAGTAAAAACCACTCAAACAATTGACATTGGAAATGGACAAAAAAGCGACGAAAACGGCTTTTGGGCAATCTACCCAGCCAATCTAAACATAGGAAATCTACTTCGCCCAAAGGGCTATGATGGAATAACCGTTAACAACACAGACACATACGAATACGCTAGCGGAGAAAGAGGTCGATGCTTCTGGCGCATAAACAACCAATTCTACGATGTCAGAGACGAATCTCATGAAACTTTAATGTATGACTACCGAGACATCTTCTTTGACCGCGAAACGGGCATGCTCACATCATTTACCAACCATCAATTCTACAACAACCCAGAAATGGAGCTAGTAATAGTCTGGACCCTAATTGAAACATCAGTTTGGGAAGTATAATATCTCAAACCCTTTTCTTCTAATTTAAGGGAAAAAATGAAATAGGCACGCGTTTTACTGTTAAAGCAAGAAGGCAAACCATTTGTCATTTAAAGGTAAAATGCAAGAAGCCACGAAAAGCAAAAACTCTCCGCTTGTTTTAGCACTAGATTTCCCATTTCACACCTCAGAAAACCGAAACACAGTTCTAATTAAAGCACAAAAAATCCTAAAAGCAGTTCACCCATACATCTGCGCAGTAAAAATAAACCATCACCTAACGCTTCCTTTGGGAACCTTTGATGGCGTACAATTCCTTGTAGAACAGATAAGAGGACAAGGCTTGCTTGCAATTATGGACGCAAAAGTAAACGATATAGGCGCAACCAACCAAGTTATCGCCGAATATTATTTCGCAGCAGGTTTTGACGCCATAATTGCCAACCCATTTGTCGGTTGGGAAGAAGGCTTAAAGCCACTTTTTGATGTCTCAAAACGCCTTAACCGAGGCGTTATACTGCTAACTTACATGAGCCATAAAGGCGCAGCCGAAGGATATGGTCAAATAATAGTTGACCAATACACAGGTCAACAGATACCACAGTACGTGTCATTCGCCAAAAAAGCCCTGCAATGGAGCGCTGATGGAGTTGTTGTAGGCGCAACTTACCCAGAGAAAATTAACGAAGTGAAACAAATTCTTGGAGACAAAGTGGCTATATACTCACCCGGCGTAGGCGCCCAAGGGGGAGGAGCCCAAGCGGCAATAAGAGCAGGATCTAGCTACCTAATCGTAGGTAGAGAAATAACAATGGCACAAGATCCGGCTGACGCCGCAAAAAATCTCTGCACTCAAATAAAAAGAGTTTAAGCGGTTTATCTACCGCGTTTGTTTTCCCAGAGTTCTTTCTTTAGCAGGTCGCGTACCGCTGAACGGATTACGCTGCTTCTGCTGGGATACATGTTTGCTCGCACTAATTCATCTAAACCTTCCAGATAGGCTTCTGGCAAAAGAACGGTTACTAATTTCATCTTCTCGTCTCTCCCTTTACTATGTTAGCGATATAACATGTGGCAAATATAAGACTTAGCCCAGAAATTTCACTGACACAAACTTCGAAGCTGGTTTAATGTTCCCAAATAAGTTCCATCTAATAGATACAATTCAGCAGAATCCACACTCACCGCTTCCGAACGGAGCACGGGACCAATCAAAGCTTCAGCTCTAGTATCCTTTTTGGGGCGGGTTTCATTTACTGGTCTACCACCTAAGAAGTCGTTGAAGCTGGGCATAATGTAGAGCTCTGATGTAGCAAGTTTTACGCCGAAGTGCTTCTGCAGTGTTTCCTCAACTGAATACCCGATTTTTACATTAGCTTTACCTAGCAGAATACATGCAAGTGCCTCGCTATCTACCTCTGCTCTCATCCAAACTTGCCGCGTCATCTTACAACCAGTTGGGTCACGGAAAACAACTACAGGATGCAGATGCCCCATAACCAATGTCTTGCAACCCAGAAGAGCCGGAGAAGGCCACTTATGCCCATGAAAAACTCCAACATCACCGATAACCGTTCCAGTCGCAGGTAGAAGTTCAATGCTCTCAGGGAGCAACGGTTCTATGTTAGCATCATGATTACCCCGCACAATCGATATGCCCGCTACGTGCGTCTGTAATTTTTTGAAGAAGTCGGGAATGTCTTGCCATTCGCCTAGTTTGCTCGAAACTACGCTATACTTTACATCGCCCAAAACAACTATCTTGTCTGGTTTGAACTCCTTTATGACCGCGATTAATTTGTTTAAAATTTTGGGAGTTTGGCTTGGAACATGGATACCCTTCGCTTGGAGCTCTGTTTCCCAGCCAATATGCGGGTCGGCGACAAGAAGGACCTTAGTTTTTTCCGTTTTTATTAGAGCAGCGGGGTGGGACAAGAGGAAACTAAACATCAGTGTGTACCAAGCTCAAGATTTGTTTATGAATTTCCATATTGGCTGAAACAATAAAATTCAGCGTTTGTTTGGGGTCCAAAGGTATATTGATTGCTTTATTGTCAGCATTTGTGATTATACCATTTGCCTCTTTGATTATTAGAAATCCAGCGGCGACATCGGTCGTGCGGATTTTGCCACGGATGTCGATAAAGGCGTCTGTTAACCCGTTGGCAACATAGCAGATCTCAAGTGCATTTGCACCAAAATGTCGAATATGCCTTGTTTTCTCAATTAAGTTCGCGACTTTTGGAATCACAAGTTTTCCTTGGTAAGTGTTAATGTCCAAACCGACAACTGCGTCATCTAAAGAAAACGTTTTCGACGTCTCTATTCTTCTGCCATCGCGATAGGCACCTCTACCTTCAAAAGCCAGATAAGTTACGTCATGGGCAAGGTCTGCCACCATACCAGCATAAACACTCGCTATGTTTAGCTTGCTAGAAATAGCGATTGAAGAAGCATAAAACGGCAACCCATGAGTCAAGTTAGTGGTTCCATCAACAGGGTCAACTGTAACATAGCATTCATTGGGTGCATCGCCTATCTTTTTGACACCTGACTCCTCACTAATTAGAGTAAAAGAAACACCATGATGCTTGAGGGTTTCAACGATTGCTTTTTCAGCTGCCAAATCGACTGGTTTCATCATGTCGCCCCCAGCCCCCAATCCCAAGTTAGGCTGTGGTTCTCGTATTGTTGTCAGAAGAGGTTTTATGCCCTTTTGGATATTAGTTTTGCATTCGGTTAGGATTTGTTGCCAGTCAATTTGGATTTTCATTGCTTGACCCTATAGAGGTACTATTCACATTACAGGTTGATAAAGAAGCATCCAAAATAGAACTGGATTTAGAGGGTCAACCGTAAAAAAGTAGCCAGTTATACCAACAGGCGAACTTTCATTTTCCAGCTTTGAATAAGGTGGGTACAGTCGCCTTCGAAGGGGTATTCCTTCTTAGGCACCATCTGTGCTTATTGCACTAATTCGACTCTGCGTTTACCTCGAGCCATTGAAGATGTGCGGATTTTTCCGCTTACCTCAAGCTTAAGGAGAAGATCGTTGAAGTCTTTGAAGCCTAGATCCTCGTACTCTTCTTTGAGTTGCTCGAAAAGGTCATCGTCTGTCATATCGCCTTTCTTAGTAAGTTTTTCCAATAGATAGAAGTGAGCTGGGCGGGTTTTCCAAGTTTTCATCTGAGGCATAAACGTTTCCTATCCTAGGCAACTGGTGTTGCTGGCTTTTGTACTTGTCGGATTTGTTGCATGAAGCTTTTGTACCATTTTTCCATGTCAGGTGTGATAGATGGACCCATCTCTTTCATGGCATCTTGGAAGTCCTTCATATAGACTTCACGTGCGTTCACGTCGCGTCTGAGTGAGTGCATGGCGGCTTCGCGGCACAGTGACTCTATGTCGGCACCACTGTAGTATTTGGTGCTCATTGCAAGCTGGTTTAAGTCAACATCTGGACCTATAGGCATGCCTTTAGTGTAGAGTTTGAAGATTTGGAGGCGACTCTTTTCGTCTGGTTCTGGCACATAGATTAAACGATCAAATCTACCTGGGCGAATTACTGCTCCGTCAACCATGTCTGGCCGATTAGTAGCTGCGATTACAACGATGTCTTGGAGTGTGGTTATTCCATCCATTTCAGTTAAAAGTTGGCTAATAACGCGCTCAGAAACTCCACTGTCGCTCATGCCCATTCCTCTGCGTGGTGTTAAGGAGTCGATTTCATCAAGGAATATAACGGCTGGTGCTGCCATGCGAGCTTTGCGGAAGACTTCACGGATTGCCTTCTCGGATTCGCCAACCCATTTGCTGAATACTTCTGGACCTTTAATCGAGATGAAGTTTGATTCACTCTCAGTAGCAACTGCACGTGCAAGCAATGTTTTACCGCATCCGGGCGGGCCATAAAGCAATATGCCCTTAGGTGGGCGAATACCTAATCGGGTAAACATTTCAGGATTCTTGATAGGCCACTCGACTGCTTCTTTGAGGTGTTGCTTTACGTCTTCTAATCCACCTGCATCATCCCAATGAACGGTTGAGACTTCTATGTAGACTTCACGCATAGCAGTCGGTGTAACTTCTTTGTATGCACCAACAAAGTCATCCATAGTAACCTCCATCTTTTCGAGTACAGCTGGCGGAATCCGTTCTTCTTCAAGGTTAATCTGCGGCAAGTACCTGCGTAGCGCCTTCATAGCTGTCTCTCTACTCAACGCTGAGAGATCAGCGCCTGTGTAGCCATGAGTCATAGCAGAGAGTTTGTTTAAGTCCACATCCGGAGCAAGCGGCATACCTCTTGTATGTATTTGCAACACTTCGTGTCGACCTTGCTTATCCGGGACACTGATTTCGATTTCTCGGTCAAAACGCCCGGGTCTACGCAAAGCAGGGTCAAGTGCACCTGGACGATTCGTTGCGCCGATAACTATAACGTTACCTCTGCCAGACAAACCATCCATGAGAGCCAGCATCTGTGCAACTACACGTCTTTCCACTTCACCTGTGACTTCTTCACGTTTAGGTGCAATAGCATCGAGTTCATCAACAAATATTATAGACGGCGCGTTTTGCTGTGCCTGCTGGAAGATTTCTCTTAAGCGTGCTTCGGATTCACCGTAGAATTTACTCATAATTTCTGGGCCGTTTATGCTGTAGAAGTTTGCTTCAGATTCGTTAGCTACAGCTCGTGCAAGCAGAGTTTTACCGCAACCAGGTGGACCATGCAGCAACACTCCCTTTGGAGGCTCAATTCCGAGCCGCTGGAAGAGTTCAGGATGCCGAAGTGGTAACTCTACCATTTCTCGAACACGCTGAATTTCATCATGGAGACCACCGATGTCTTCATAAGTAGTGCGCGGTAGACCTTTGCCCTCTGGAGCAGGTTCATTTAGAATGATTAGTTTAGTTTCAGTTGTTACTTTTATTATCCCGTGAGGGCGAGTCTTTGAAACAGTAAATGGAATCGCATGACCCAGCATCATAACTAGGGTCGTATCGCCTTCAACTAGGGTACGCTCCATTAAGCGGTTTTTAACAAAATTAGTAAAATCTTCATCCACGTTAAGTCTCATATCAACGGGGGCCAAAGTCAAACTTATTGCAGTCTTAACCTTTGCAGGTCGAACTACAACGTATTCATTGATGGCTACACCACTGTTTTTACGAGTAAAACCATCGATACGAATGATATCGCGGTTTTGATCCTCACTATATGCAGGCCAAGCGATAGCACTAGTCGTTCGTTTGTTGACAATCTCAATTACGTCCCCAGCGCTTATGCCAAGTTTCTGCATTGTACGTTGGTCAATGCGGGCGATTCCTCTGCCAACATCTCTTTGACGTGCGTCTCCGACGCGCAATTGTACTTCGCTCATCAAAATTTCTCCAAATAATAGCTGTAACTATGGGTTGTGTGTTTGAAAAGCACGGTTATGTATATAAACTTTAAAGCGTAGCACCTGAAACATTCAGAAGCAAATTAAAAGCTAAATTGAGCATTTTTTGTCTAAAAAAAGGATTAGTCGCGGCTTGTTCGCCGGATATTAAAGGCTTCAGCCTGACTTACACCAGATATCTTAGCAAGAGAAGTCTCGAATTCCTCAACAAGACCCATTTTATCCTCTGGAAAACGCACTTGAACAAGCAATGCCTTGAGCCCAAAAGCAACATCTTCTGTACCCCAGCCTTCAATTGAGCTATGCTGAGGCAGGATTGCTTTGACTTTTTCTTTTAGAGGCTCAAAGTCTTCTACGATATCTTCGGGGAAGACCTTGTAGACAACTAGGATTGCACCCATGATTTTCGCCTTTTATGGTCCTTGGAACCCGCATTTGGGGCATTTGTATAGTCTACCGAATTTGCGGCATTTACCATCGCGTTTAATCTGGATTTCGCCGCAGTTTGGGCATAGGAATTTCGTGGATTCACTACCTGGCGGAATTGGTTTTCCGCAGCTTGTGCATGTGACCAATGACAGTTTTTCTGACATAACTGTGACACTTCTGTGCCCGAAATATTGTAAGGGTTGCTTATATCTGCTATGCCTGAAAAACATGTTTAGTAGGCAAATAACTAAAGAACATTCTAGTGAGCATCATTTGTTTCTTTTTACAGCTTTGACACAACAGGTCAGTATACCTCTTGAAACCAAAAAAACTACGATACAACGGCAAATAGAATTATTTCGATAAATTGTGGTAGCTAGCGGATTCGTAAACCTCTTAAACCTGATCCAAACCTAATCATATGCGTGGTGTCCTTTTGGGCGTAAACTTCAAAGATCTCCTCCCGAAAACACAGATCAAACTCGAGGATTTAGGCGGCAAAGTCATAGCCATTGACGCATTCAACACTATCTACCAGTTTCTCAGCATCATCCGCCAACCCGATGGTACACCTCTAAAAAACAGCAAAGACCAAATCACAAGCCATCTAAGCGGGCTCTTCTACCGCACAGTCAACCTCTTAGAGTTGGGCTTAAAACCGGTTTTCGTTTTTGACGGCAAGTCTCCTGAGTTAAAAGCTAAAGAGGTTGAAAGGCGCCAGCAAGTGAAAGCCCAAGCAACAGTCCAATACGCTAAAGCCCAAGCAAGCGGCGACACAGAAAAAATGCGCATATACGCTTCAATAGCAACTACTTTGAAAGCCTATATGGTTCCTGAAAGCAAAAAACTGCTGGACCTGATGGGGCTACCATGGATACAGGCACCCAGTGAGGGTGAAGCTCAAGCTGCCTACATGAACATAAAAGGCCACGCAGACTACTGTGCAAGCCAAGACTACGACAGCTTGTTATTCGGTGCCCCAAAACTGCTTAGAAACGTCACTATCTCTGGCAGACGCAGAAAAGGTAAAGCCTTCATTGAAATTGTCCCAGAAGTTATCGAGCTACGTAAGGCATTAAGTGATTGCGAATTAACTTACGAACAGTTGATTGACGTGGGTATATTGATTGGAACAGACTTTAATCCTGACGGCATAGAAGGTATTGGCCCAAAAACCGCTCTTAAACTAATCCGCCAACATAGCAACTTAGAGAATGCTTTGCCATTCATTAAAAACGCGTCATTTCCGTGTGAACCGCAGCTAATACGGCAAGAATTTTTGCATCCGAAAATCATTGACGATTACACGCTCGACTGGAAAGAACCCAGAGAGCAGGACCTCATCGATTTCATGTGTATCGAGAAAGAGTTCGGTGAAGAACGCATCAAGAAAGCGCTCGAAAGAATGACAGCAGGTAGCAAAAAACAGAAGGGAAAAGTTTCATTAGAAAAATGGTTTGGCTAAAAGTTCTACTTTACAGTAACTGATTTCGCCAAGTTCCTCGGCATATCCGGGTTGAAGCCCTTCTCAAGCGCAGTATAGTAAGCTAGAAGTTGTAGTGGCACAGCAAAAGGAATGGGAGAAAGCACAGAAGGGATGCCTTTTGGTACTTCTATGTAGTCATCGGCTAAACCTTTGATTTCTTGGTCACCTTCTTCAACGACTGCAATGATTTTGGCGCCTCGAGCTTTCATCTCCATAATATTACCGATCAATGTCCTGTGGGAATCGTCTTTTGGACAGATGAAAACTACTGGGAAGCCATCTTCGATTAGACTAATTGGACCGTGTTTGCTTTCTCCTGCAGGGAAAGCGATTGATGGAATATAGGCGATTTCCATGAGTTTTAATCGGCCTTCAAATGCAGTAGCGGTGCTTATTCCTCTGCCTAAGAAGAAGAACACTTTTGAATTTGCATACTTTTTGGCTATGTTCTTAACCTTATCCTCTTGTGAGCGAACAATTGTGTCTACCGTTTCAGGCAGTTTGTCGAGTTTCTCGGCTAGCGTGTCCATTTCGTCCTGTGAGATCTTTCCACGTTTCTTTGACAGTCGAAGTGCTAGCTGCGCCAAGACTGAGAGTTGCGAAGTAAAAGTCTTGGTTGCGGCGACACCGATTTCTGGACCCGCCTGAGTACCAATGTAGACCCGTGAAATCCTTGTTAAACTAGAGCCGATGACATTGGTTAAACCCAAAATTGTTGCGGCACGCTGTTGGGCACAAGTAACTGCCGCTAGTGTATCGGCTGTTTCGCCTGATTGACTCACTGCTAAGATAGTGCTGTCGATGTTGACTGATTTACCATGCTGTTCAACGAATTCAGAAGCATAGACTGGGTAAGTGGGTAAGAATGCAAGTTTAGAGAACATGTAGGAAGCCGCTAGACACGCGTGATAACTTGTTCCACACGCAACCAAAAACACCTCATTAGCTCGGTCAAGGAAAGTGGTAAGAAGGTCGAGGTAGTGATCTTGCATACGAAGAGTGTTACTGAGAGTTTCAGGCTGCTCATGAATTTCTTTAATCATGAAGTGGGGGTAACCCTGTTTGATTGCCATTTCAGGGGTCCATTCGATTGTTATTGGTTCCCGAGTTATGGCGCTGCCATCACTAATTTTCTTAATTTCGTAACCTTTGGCAGTTAAAACAACAAGTTCACCGTTGTTTATCATAACAGCCTTGTTTGTAACTTCCAGAAAAGCTGGAATGTCAGATGCGCAAAAGAGCCCATGACTGTTAATTCCTAAAACAAGCGGGCTTTCGTTTCTAGCACAGATAATCTTGTCAGGCTCACGTGTGGATATGATAGCGAATGCGTAGGATCCATCAATCTTTTTTAGGCTTTCAAGTACAGCTTGCTCCAAGGAGAGTTGTGGATTTTGTTTTAAGGTTTCCTCGATAAGGTGTGGCATGACTTCAGTGTCAGTTTTTGAAACAAACGTGTGACCGAGGTTTTGCAGCTCTGATTTGAGTTCTAGAAAGTTTTCGATTATACCATTATGGACTACAACGATTTCGCCTGCACAGTCGGTGTGAGGGTGAGAGTTGACTTGTAGGGGTGCACCATGTGTTGCCCACCGGGTATGACCTATGCCGATGCTACCAGGTAAGTCGTCGAGATTGTGGATTTTGTGTACATCGTCAATTTTTCCTTGATCTTTTTTTATTGTAATTTTGCCATCGCTTATCGTAGCTATGCCTACGGAGTCATAGCCTCTGTATTCGAGACGCTTAAGCGAAGAATGGATAAGGGGAGCAGCGTTGCCCTCGTTTAGAAAGCATCCAAATATTCCACACATTTTGCTTTGCCTTCAATTTCCTATTACTTGATTAGCTACTGGATGGCTAGATACTGCTATTAAGGGTTTTTAAAATCAGGGTTTGATTACTAAAACATTTTTTGTAGCGGTTTTAGATTAGCCTTCCTGCAAGTTGTCAAAGTTCACTACAAATTTAGACTATTTTTCCCCAACCATTATAAATAAATTTTTTATAGTACCTTCGCTGTTACTGCCTTGAACAGCAATGTATAAAAAACTACTTCTCCAAACTCAAGACAACAAACAGCAAGCCAAAGAAATCAGCATTCTAAGCGACTCCCAAAAACTCAAAAGCATTCTAGGCAGCTTAAGCTGGAAAATCCTAACACTGCTGTCTAAAAAAGAAATGTACCCCTCAGAAATCGCCAACGAACTAGGCATGCATGAACAAAAAATATACTACCACATAAGAAAATTAGCCGAAGCTGGAGCCATAACAGTTCAACGGGAAGAAAAAAAGAGGGGCGCTACAGCAAAATACTACAAAACAGTCTCTCCAGCCTTCGGCATAGAATTCGCAGAAGGATACAAACCAATACAGAACCTCTGTACATTAACCATTAACGAAATGCTCCAAGAGTTCTTCAAAGAATTCATAAACAACAGCGGCACCTTCGACGGAAAAATCGTTGTCGGCAGCCCACAACCTCACGGTCCATTTAAAACCAGCGCCCGAGACGGCCACTACGCGGCACATTTAACGCTGTTTTTGGGGCAATTTGCCAAGTTGCCCAACGAGTTTGCAGTGAAGCTCGATGTTGATGTTAAAGCAGAGAAAGAAGAAAAAAATAACCTCATCCTTGTCGGTGGGCCTGGAACTAATTTGTTAACGCAGGAAATCAACGAACACTTACCTATTAAGTTCATAATGCAGTCTTCGGAGCAAGGCTTCATGCTAGGTGGTTTATCCTCCAAGAAGACTGGACAAATATATACCTCTGATGTATCCGGACTTGTTGCGAAAATCGTAAATCCCTGGGACGCCTCAAAGCGTATAATCATTTTAGCAGGCAACAAAGCAGTGGGAACGAAAGGATGTGTAATCGCTCTGACAAACCTTTGGGAGAAAACATTGCATAAGTACAAAGGCGAAGATACATTTGCTGTTGTCATCGTTGGGTTTGATTTAAATGGAGATGGCAAAGTAGATTCAATTGAGGTACGTGAGTAATGGAAACAAAAAAAATAGTTGAAGTCATTCATGCATTTGGGCATCCAAACATTCGGGCAAGTCACCCAACAACGATTATGATCACAAAAGAGCGGCAGGTAACAAAAAGGGGCGATTGTATATTGGCGGTAGAGGCTAACAAGTCAGTGGCAGACTTAAGCATAGAATTCAAAAATGCCCTGCGGAAGCCAAACTCTAAATTAGCTATCCAAATAGAAGTGGACGGCTCAGTGGGGCAAATAAACGCATACGGCTCCCCGGAACTGACGCTAAACCATCCGAACGATTTGGTGATACGCACAAGCGAGTTTATTTCAGATAGAACTTTAGCTGTAAAAGCGGACAAATCATCCGGCGACCTCTCAAGAGCAGTTGTGGAAAAACTAAAAAACCCAAAACAACAAGTCACCTTAACTTTAACTGTGGAAACCTAACGATTAGGGCTGCGTTAGCACCATATAATAGGTTGTTAGTGCAGCGGCTGCCGTGAAAGCCATCAACCCCGAAATCGTTACCACATCACTGGATCTTGGCATCTAAAACAACCTGTGATTCAAATGGCGCAGTTTCACGAATGCTTCTCGCATACAAAAAGCCTTGGACATGCCTGCCGTTTCGCTCCACTGCATCCAAAAAGTGCTGTTTGAGGCGCTCTACTGTGTCGGGCGAACGAACGAAACCGTAGAAATGGACGACTCCTCCCTGCAGCTTGACTACGTTGCAGGCAGCGTCCACAAAGTCAATGGCTGTTTCCGGGAGGTTCATTATAACTCGGTCAGCAGCACTTTTGAGTTTGCCCAGAGATAGTTCTCGGGCGTCTGCACAGACTGGGAATACTCGATTTTCAACCCTGTTAATTCGCACGTTAACTTTGAGCAGTTCTACAGCGTCAGGATTGAGGTCAATCGCGTAAACTTTCGCCTGCGGACACTTTTTGCCAATCAACACCGAAAACGGCCCTACACCTGCAAACAAATCAGCCACCACCTCGCCCGGTTTAACCAGTGATGCTACCCGTTCATGTTCATGCGAAAGTCGAGGTGAAAAATACGCTTTAGCCACATCAACATGATATGTGCAACCGAATTCTCGGTGGATGGTTTGGGTTTTTTGTTCGCCTGCGATAAAAGTGTAGTCGCGAATGCGGTAGACTCCATTGATATCGCTTGCTTTAGCGAGGACTGTTTTAATGCTTTTATGCGTTTTTAGAATAGCTTCTCCGATTAGACTTTGGCATGATTTGAGTTGTGTTGGTATTTCGATTATGACTATATCACCGATTATGTCGAATGCCTGCGGAACTACGGCTAGCAATTCGGGCGGCAATTTGTCTTGAAGAGCCTGAGTGAGAGTCCCTGATGGTTGCTTTTTCTCCTCAAAAACACCCGTCAAAACCTCAAAATTGAGTATATTCTCCTTTAGCTTAGCTGACTCTGTGACATCAGGTTGTCTAGTCAATGGAATACGGAGGCTCTCATCGTCTCTTGCAATGCCTAAAGACTTGTTTAATAATCCAAGTTTACCTAATAGGGAAATTACTTTTTCACCCTGATTTTTTGGAACTTTTACGCAAACTGTTGTTTTAGGCATTCTTTCAACTGCTTTTTTCTATTCTGTAGAGGTTGTTTACTGTTTGAATAGTGAATTTAACGTTTAACATTTTTTCCATAAGCCAAATATTCGATTCTATGTGTTCAGAAATGGCGCACGTTAGGAAAGAGGATTTACCTTGAGAAAGAGCCACGTAGGGGATTAGTATGTCTGCGAGGAATTCATCAACAGTCGCCTGAGCTAATAGTTCTCCAAGGAGGCGTTTGGCGGCTTCTTTGCCAACGTCTTCAGCCGTCTTCCTCAGTTCACCGATAGCATCTGCACCAAGGATCGCTCCTGAAGTTGTTTGAGCCCAAAGCACAAATGAACTACCCCTTTGGAAGGGGTTTGACTGATCATTAACAACTTGTATGTCAGAGTTGTAACCTTTTTGTGAGAGAATATTTTTTGCTGCTTTTGCTTGGCGCTCAGCGACTTGGCGATCAGCTAAAAAGGTACACACAGAAACACCATGTATGCTCTCGAGTTTGCCAAAACTTTCAAGTGTAATCGATTTCAAGTTGGGGCTTGGGTTAACAGTCATTGTTGCTTCACCCATGCCCTTAGGATAATAACCATATTTCTGAACAGCGATTTCAGCTTCAATGCCCATCTTTTTGAGCGTTGGCAGAAGCACATTGCTCAGGTAGTTTATTGTTGGGGCATGGGCAGTGTCTGTTCCGCCTTTTGCCACATGCAAACGCACAGGTTTGTCGGCGAACAGGCATATTGGCAACGTCGATAAGAAAAGCATAGGAATACTTCCAGCAGTTTCAATCACTGCCTCGATATTGCCACCTCTGATAGTGTCAGGTGTAAACCAGAGTTCCCTTGAACTCAATTTTGCGCCCTCCACTTTTGCGTTGCTTAGTTTAGCTGCAGCCAGCACTGATTCTAGATGCTGGTGTTTTAATCCTGGTTTTGGACGATTCTCGCGTATGTTAGTAATGTGTAGGGGTTGTTTCTTGATGGCGGCGATGGCTATAGCTAGTCGTAGAATCGTTCCGCTTCCGCTTTTTTGACTGCCATCTATTTCAATCATATAGCTTTTTCTCTGTTAGTGGTTTGCAGATAATTTATTAAGTGTCTGGGGTTATTTAGAAGTTTAAGAGGGAGCATAAGTTGAGCGCTGACAAAGAGAAACTCGATCAGCTTTTACAAAAAGTCGGGGAATTAACACTTACTTTAAACAAGGTTTCCGAGGAATTACGTTCTGTTTCTGCATCACTAAAATCTCTGGCTGTAGGGCAGATTACTCAGCCACCGACAGTTCACTTGGTAACCTCAACACCAAAACCTATAGCTGTACCACCAACAACGGCACCTCTTGCTGAAGCATCAAAACAGCGCTCCTTAGACGACATTCGAATGTCTTTCCCAGAAGAACTAGAAGCCCGCTTAGGTTTCGAAGAGAAAGGCGACTACATAATAATCAAACCAAAGCAATTTTTGGGCTCTGAAAACTTTGCGAAAATAGCTTCAGCAGCAAGAGGCATGGGCGGAGAATACATCAGCGCTGGAAAAGACTCACATTTCAGGGTACCGAAGAAAAAAATCTAAATATTATTCGATATCTTTCCCGATTGTAAACGCTTCCTTTAGGGTTTGAGGTTGAGTTTTAACTTCTGCACGTTCTGAAGCTTTCGGTAAAAGCACACTCATCAAATTCATTTCTAAATATTTGCATGAAGAATTAAACATTCCAACCGTTAGGTTACAGGCGTCTGCGCCTTCTTCGGATGGAACCACCAAAACAACCTTTTTACCGCTGAGCCTCTTTGAGGCTATGTATGGACGCAAACGATCCACTAGCAATTTCATCATTGCCGAGGGACCATACCAGTAAAGGGGTGTCCCAAAGACTATAACATCGGCTTTTTCCAGTTTAGGATAAAGTTTCGCCATAGAATCCTTTAGTATACATTGATAGGTGCCTTTTTTGCAGGCCTTACAGTCTATACAGGGCTCGATTTTGAAGTTGTAGAGGTACACTTTTTCTGTAGCATGCTTATTTTTTCTTGCGCCATCAAGGATTGCGCTTACAAGCAAATCTGTGTTGCTTTTTCTTCGAGGGCTACCGACTAAACCCAGAATCTTCATGCTACCGTCTATAGGAGGTTTTGAATTTTAATTTAACCATCCGCAACTAAGAAACAAACTCTCAGTAGGTTACGCAGAAGGTTTTAAATTCATCTTGAAAAGGCGCCCAGTTTACCGTTATGTTAGTAACTGAAGCACCCTTTGGACCTTCCCTACAGTAACCCACGAGTGCCTTAACGGCAGATTCTTCACCTTCAAAGATTGCTTCAACTCGGCCATCGTCTAGGTTGCGTACCCAACCCTTGACCCCTTGGCTCTGGGCTTGTCGCTTGGTGTTTTGCCTAAAGAAGACACCTTGGACTCTGCCACTTACGAATACGTGGGCACGGGCGTTCATGGTTTAAACCGTGTTTTGGGTGTCTAATAGGTTTTTACTTTCACCGACCTCTGTCCTTCTTGGAAGTGTCGCTTCTGGGCGCGTTTTAAAAGAGTTTTCAACCGAGTATATGCGTGGAGATGTACCGTGTTCAAAGAGAATTCTGGGAAATTGATGGTTTATGCTTCAACGGGTCTTCTTAGCAAAAAACGCTTAGAGTCCGTTAAGGATGCCACAAAAGAGACCGCAAAACGGTTAAATTTGGATTTTGAGATGGTACGTTTCGACCGAGCGAGTTCTCCAATCTATGTTTACTATGAAGAAAACGATGGGGAAGAACCTATTCCGCTGTATTGTGATGAGGGTAAAATATCAGGTTTACAGGAAATAAGCAGTGTTTTGAGAAATATGATGTTTGTCTTGTCTTTCCATCCTAAGCATCTGGTTCTGCGCCAGATGAGAAATGAGTTGTTTAAACTTTCCTAAATCGAATAGATTGATTCTCAAGCGCTACTTCATAAATTTGGTTAACGTCAAATGTTATACCTAAGCTGTCGTATTCGTGTTCTGTTAGGAACAGAATTATTTTTGGTGTTGCCATTTGGTTACGCTGGGGCAGAAACGGCATTTGCGTTTGGAGAGCTTGCATAAGGTCTTGAGCCATCTTGGCTTCGTCGGTTTGTGGTCTGACGATGTAGGGGTTGACTTCACGTTCTTCTAGGAGTTCGATTCTTTTTCCTAGATTGCCGTCTAAGTCGCGAGTAGATTCGATTTTGTTAACTCTGACGCGGAACAAGCATTTCACACTCTTGCATATGCATAGGAAAGTCACAGATTTAAACCATTAACAAAGGCAGTAAAGCGTTTTTCCTATCGAGGGTCTTCTATTTGGGTGTAGACTCTGGTTTGATCTGTTTTTTGATTTCTGCAATTCTATCGTCGATTTGTCTTAGCTGGTCTTGGAGGGCTTTTATTGATTCAACCGTCTGCTTTCTTCCATGCACAAGGTGCTGGAGAGTTTCTGGACAACCAGTTTTATCTTCGAGGAAAAGGCTAAACGGCGAAGGCATGCTCGGCATGGTAGCGGCTCCAGGTTGCACGTTTAGAACATCTCGAGCGAACTCGTTGAAGAGGCTACTGATATTGTTTAGGATTTCAGTCTGTTTTACGATTGCTCGTTTGAGTATTGCATCGCCTGATTGGGTGATTTCGTAGACTTTGAGTTTACGGTTTTTCTGGGTTTCCCAGTGACCCTTGATATACCCTGATTTCTCTAAGTCACTTAGGATAGGGTAGACGCCGCCTGCAGTTGGCTGCCAGAAGCCTTTGGTACGGTTGTTGATTTCTTTCATGATTTCGTAGCCGTGGGAGGGGTTTTTGTTGAGAAGGATAAGGACCCCCATTCGTATGTAGCCTTTTTGCGCTTCTTTCATCCAGTTTTGGGCGGTCTCGTCTTCAACTTCTGGTTTCATTGTGTTCTAATGTATAGTGTTTATAAGTAATACTTATATTTTACCGCAATATATTGCAGTGAATAATATTTAGAAAAGGTAGTCACTTCAAATGGATAACGGTAGCATAATTGAAGTAAAAAATCTCACAAAGTTGTTTGGCAAGTTTACAGCTGTGGATGACATTAGCTTTGACGTTAAGAAAGGTGAGATCTTTGGGCTTCTAGGCCCTAACGGTGCCGGCAAAAGCACCACGCTACGCATGCTGTCTACCTTGTCCAGACCCACCAAGGGATCAGCAATTATCGGCGGTTATGATACAGTTAAAAACGATACGGAAGTTCGTAAGCTAATCGGCATAGTTTCTGAGAAAATGATAATTTACAACCGTTTAACTGCTAAGGAGAACCTCTGGTTCTTTGGCAGCCTGTTTAATATTCCAAAGGATACGCTAACAAAAAGAATCGATTACTTGCTGGAACTCGTTAACCTCACCAAATGGAAGAACGCGCAAGTCGGCACATTCTCAACTGGTATGCGTCAAAGGATGAACGTTGTGAGGGCGTTGCTTAATATGCCGAAGGTTCTCTTTTTAGATGAACCAACCTTGGGCTTAGATCCCCAGTCTTCGGTAGAGATTAGGGATTTTATCAAGAAACTCAACCAAGAACAAGGAACCACAGTCATTATAACTACCCACATGATGGTTGATGCTGACTTGTTATGTGACCGTATAGCGATCGTTGACCACGGAAAAATTATAGCTCTAGACACTTCCACGAATTTGAAGAAGATAATCTCAGGAGCCGACACTATGATAATTAAACTTGAGATAGCAAACCTAACCCCCAACATGATAACAGCCATAAAAACACTCCACTGTGTAGATGCCGCAACCCAAGAGAACTCAATGCAGCTTCACGTAATCGTTCACGGCCAAGAAGCATTTGATTCCATTATTGATATTGTTAGAAAACAAAACGGGAAGATAACATCAATGGCGAATCTGCAACCCAGCCTTGAAGACGTGTTTCTGCATATAACAGGACATGAAGTTAGAGACAGCGTCACCGATAAAATCCCGATAGAACACGATCACAAGCGTTTTGGAATGTCGCAGAAAAGAGGGAGGCAATAGAGATGATAGTTCAGACAGTCCTAAAACACAGTTTTAGAATCGCGTGGAAAGACTTGATGGAGCTATTCCGCAACCGACTAGGCTTGGTTCTTTTGGTTGTGATGCCTTTGTTCATGATGGTTATGGTTGGCTTCATTTACCCAACAGGCAGCGTCAACTTAAGCGACATGCCAATCGCTATGGTGAATGAGGATTCTGACGTCAATGGCTCAACGATTCCAAGTCAAGCCTTCTTCACGGCGCTACAGGGCATCAATAATAAGACGGGTATGATGACTCTCACTACTGCATCAAGCTTAGATGAGGTTAAGGATTTGGTGCAGAGAGGCGAACTCAGCGGCGGCATAGTGATTCCCAGCAATTTTAGCCAATCAGTATACAGTGGACAACAGGGAACCGTAATCATCGTAACCGACCAGTCTAATCCGCAGATTTCCGCAACCATCGAAGGCGTACTGTCAGGTGTATTCGATAGCATGGGCACGGCGATGGCTCAACAACAAATACAAACAATGAATCCAGCTCTTAACGCAACAAGCGCTCTAGCAGTCGTTAAACCTCTCAACGTGGAAACCCAAGGCGTAGTTCCAGGCAACCCAAGCTACTTTGACTTCATTGCGCCAGGTATCATGGCTATGACTGTAATGATGAGCGTTATGACGGGTTTGCCAGTTGCGATATCACAGGAGAAGGAAATCGGGACAATGGACGGCATGATGGTTGCACCTGTGAATCGGCTATCGATTCTTCTAGGTAAAACTATAGCTCAAACAGCCCGTGGCTTAATCCAAGGAGTCATAATCTTGGCTTTGGCTATAGGCATATTCGGTGTCGCTGTACAAGGAAACATCCTGCTAGTGTTTGCACTGCTGCTACTTGGTGTGTTTAGCTTTGTCGGCTTAGGCATAGTAATCACATCATTTACCAAAGACCAGGAAACCGCGCAGATGTTAATGATGACATTAATGTTCCCGATGATGTTCCTTAGCGGAGTGTTCTTCCCCATTCAGCAGATGCCATGGTTCATGCAAAGCATCGCACAGTTCCTGCCGCTCACATATGCGGCAGATGCATTACGCAAGGTCATGGTACTAGGCGCAGGCATACCGCAAATAAGCAACGAACTGATTATACTGGTAGTGTTCGGTGTAGTCATGATTGCAATAGCATTGCCAGTATTCAAACGGATGATGACCCGATAGGAGAACCAAAATGAGCACACTCTGTAACAAATGCCCCTTCTTCCAGCTTCCGCCTCTGCTACGTAGAAGAAACTCTAGAAAACGTTGCCGCCTCGAACCGCAACGCCAACTGCGGATTTATGAATGCAAAGACTACCCCAAAAAGACACTCAAATAGCAAGCTTTTCAGTTATTTTTTTGTCAATAGATGAGACTACCCGTTTTAGTCGGTTTTCACCGATTATTTTCGTTTTTGACGTATGACTTGCTTTGTGTGAGAATTCAGGTTGATTTAGAATCTTTTCTGTGTGTGTTTTGTTTTCTTTGTGAGGATAAGGACATTTAAAGTTCCTCATCCCATGGGTTTGCTGTTTTCCTGTTTGGTTTTATGCTTTAGGCTGCATTCCTGTCGCTGTTAGGATGAGGAGAGTGTGGCTTTGCCTCATCCGTATACATGGCGCCATATTGGAGTGGATGGGATGAGGATGAGGAACCATGATAATCCCATTTTTCTGCAGGTTAGGTTTCTCTTTTGTGGGTTACATGGAGCTTGTCTTGGGTATATTCGTTATTGAAGTAGCTTTCTGATAGTTGATCTGCCGTTACGGTTTTATATCCAGACGCAGGCATAGAAGTGCAAGAAGAGAAGCCACATGTCAGACATTGGAGTAACCGTGAAGAAGAATGTTGACTTCAGCGAATGGTACGTCGAAGTCGTGTTGAAAGCAGAGTTAGCCGATTACGCGCCCGTTAAAGGCTGCATGATCATTCGTCCAGACGCCTATGCAGTTTGGGAGAAAATTCAAGAAGTCGTAAACCAAAAAATCAAAGCCACAGGCCACCGCAACACCTACTTCCCCATGTTCATTCCTGAAGCGTTCCTCAAAAAAGAAGCCGAGCACTTTGAAGGGTTCACTCCAGAAGTCGCATGGATCACACAGGGTGGAAACACCCCGCTGGAAGAGAAACTTGCTGTTCGTCCAACTAGCGAAACTATAATGTATGCTATGTTTAGCAAGTGGATCCGCAGCTGGCGTGATTTGCCACTGAAAATTAACCAGTGGTGCAATATTGTCCGCTGGGAGACTAAAGCTACTAAGCTTTTCTTGCGTACAAGAGAGTTTCTCTGGCAAGAAGGCCACACAGCCCACGCTACCTCTGAAGAAGGAGACGCTGAAGTCATATGGGCTCTCAACATGTACAAAGATGTAATAGAGAACTATCTGGCGATTCCGGTCCTTATCGGGACTAAGAGTGATAGCGAAAAATTCGCTGGCGCTCTCTATACGACAGCACTCGAAGCCATAATGCCTGATGGAAAAGCTCTGCAGATGGGAACCAGCCACAACCTTGGCCAGCACTTTGCTAAAGTTTTTGATGTCAAGTACATTGGTGAAGACAAGCAGGATCACTACGTTTGGCAAACAAGCTGGGGCATCACAACTCGCCTCATCGGTGCCATGATCATGGTTCACGGGGACGACAAAGGCTTAATCATGCCGCCCAAAGTTGCTCCGGTGCAAGTTGTCATTGTTCCAATTCCGTTCAAGGGTCAAGAAGCTGAAGCGATCGCGGCAAAGACAAAAGAAGTCGCAGAGTCGCTTAAAGCCAGAAGTGTGAGCGTAATCCTTGATGATCGTCAAGAGTATACGCCGGGTTGGAAGTTTAACCAGTGGGAACTCAAAGGCGTTCCGTTGCGCGTTGAGATTGGTCCCCGAGATATCAAAAATGGGCAAGTGGTGATGGTGCGACGAGACAGTGGTCAAAAAGTCTTCGTTAAAGACGCAGATATACTTGCCACCGCCGAGAAACTCTTACAGGACATACAGGACAATATGCTCGTCAAAGCTAAAGCTATCCTGACGGAGAAAACCACTTCTGTGCAGAACTATGAGGAATTCAAGAGGGTAAACGAAGAAAAAGGCGGCTTCCTAAAAGCGGCTTGGTGTGGTAGCCCAGAATGCGAGGCCAAGATTAAGGACGAAACAGGTGCAACGATACGAATACGACCCTTCCAGAAAGAGGAACCTCTCACTGGATGCGTTTACTGCGGCGGGAAAGCTAAAGAAGTAGTGTATTTCGCTAGGTCCTATTAAGGACCGTAGTTTCTACCCATTTTTGATTCTACAACAACCGACGCTGTCGAGCTATATGTTTCATATAAGGAATGTTTATTTTTTGGGTCAGCAGGTATTCTGAGTACAGGTAACGGTAATTGGCTAACGTCAAAGTCACAGAAAGAGCAAGCAACATAGAGTATGCCATACGAGACGTCATTGTTCACACTCAAGAACTAATTAAGAACGGCAGAAAAATTTACTACCTAAACATCGGAGACCCAGCGGCCTTCGACTTTAAAACTCCCAAATACGTTAAAGATGCTCTATGCAAAGCAATCGAGCAAGACGAAAACTACTACTCGCAATCCGAAGGCAGACCAGAACTCAGAGAAGCCATTGCACGTAAAGAAAAACGCGTCAACAAAGTTGACATCACCGCCGACAATGTAATAGTTACTGAAGGAATATCAGAAGGCATCCAAATGTTGCTAGCAGCACTTGTCGAGAAGGGTGACGAGATTCTATTCCCAGGCCCAACCTACCCACCCTACATTTCATACACAAAATTCTTCGATGGTAAACCTGTTTCCTATGAAACCATCGAAAAAGAAGGATGGGTGCCAAACATCGATGACTTGCGTGGCAAAATCTCGTCAAGAACCCGCGCCATTGTAATAACTAATCCAAATAACCCCACGGGTAGTGTTTACAGCTCCAAAATGATTAAAGAAATGATAGACATAGCAGGCGAAAACAACCTGCCCATACTCTCAGATGAAATCTACGACCAATTAACTTATGAGAAAGAATTCGTTAGTGCCGCGCACCTATCAAAGGACGTCCCAATAGTTGGGTTAAACGGTTTCTCTAAAGTCTACCAAATGACTGGCTGGCGTTTAGGTTATATGTACTTTAAGGGTAGAGGCAAAGTTCTAGACGATCTAAGATTAGGCGTTGAGAAGCAATGCCGTATCCGTTTATGCGCTAACACACCAGTACAAATTGCAGGCGCAGCGGCCCTCAACGGTCCACAAGGCTTTGTTAAAGGAATAGTTGAAAAATTAAAACAACGACGTGATTATGCTTACAAACGATTAAACGAAATCGAAGGCATATCCACCACCAAACCTGAAGGTGCATTCTATATTTTTCCAAAGATTCATGAAGTTGGTAAACGATGGAGAAACGACATGGAGTTCGTTATTCAACTTCTCAGAGAGACAGGAGTCCTAATCGTTAATGGTTCAGGTTTTGATCTAGTTTACGGTAGAGACCACGCGAGAATAGTTTTCTTGCCGCCGATTAATGAGCTTGAAGAAGCCTTTAATGCATTAGAGGGTTTCATGAAAAAGAAAGATAGCCGTGGCCATGTTGGCTGCGGTTAAAAAGCATTCTTAGATTTTTGTGCCGTTAACTGGGTCTGCAATCACTTTCTTGAACTCAGCCATCAGCTTTTTTGTAACTGGCCCGGGTTTGCCAGATCCAATTACTCGTTTGTTGACTTCGCGGATGGGGACAACTTCCATGGCGGTGCCTGTGAAGAATGCTTCGTCAGCAGTGAAGAGCATGTACGCGGTTAGGTTAGTAACGGTGAGTTTGATTTTGAGACTTTCGCATAGTTTGTAGATTGCTTCTGCGGTTATGCCTGATAGTGCGCCTGTACTGGTGGGTGGTGTTAGGATTTCGCTGTTTTTGATGATGAAGACGTTTTCGCCAACTCCTTCAGCTATGCAGCCGTTCTGCTCAAGGCATATGGCTTCGTCAGCGCCACATGCGTTAGCTTCGATTTTTCCAAGGATACTGTTAAGGTAGTTGAGTGATTTAACCTCGCTTGAGGTTGCATCGACTGGGTTTCTGCGGACCCATGTGATCACTGCAGTGACGCCTGTTTCTGATGCGTTACCTGCCTTGATGTTTATTGTGTCTGTGATGATTATGACACTGGCTTTGGGGCATTTGCGGGGGTCTAAGCCTAAGTCGCCGACTCCTCTTGATACGATTAAGCGAATGTAGGAGTCTTTCATCTTGTTTTTACGCAAGGTTTGAACTACGGCTTGTACCATTTGTTCCTTAGTTAAGGGGATGTCTAGCATTATGGCGTGAGCGCCACGGTATAGGCGGTCGACATGCTCTTTTAGCTTAAAGACAACGCCGTTGTAGGCGCGGATTCCTTCGAACACGCCATCGCCATAAAGGAACCCGTGGTCATAGACGGAGATTTTTGCTTGTGATTTAGGGTAGTATTGTCCGTCTATGTAGATTTGGAGTTCATTGGTCATTTGTTTATCACTTCTTGGATGCTTTTTTGATATTGTCCAATTGTTGATAAGTTTTATCCCTGTGATACATATGATTCGTTTATTGCGTGTTTATTTAGCCGTGGAATTGTGGACGTTTGGAGAGGTACATTGGAAGCGGTAGGGGTTTGTAGGGTTTACCCGTGATTTTCCCGGATACTTTGGCGATTAGTTGGTCGGTGGTCATGTTTTCTTGTTTGCCTTTTTGTTCGCGGTCACGGACTGAGAGTGTGCCTGATTCGATTTCTTTTTCTCCGACTACGATAATGTAGGGTATCCATTCTTGTTCGGCTTCGCGGACTTTTTTCTGCAAGGTTGAAGCTGAATCGTCTATGTCTACGCGGATGGAGTGGGAGTTGATTTGTTGGGCTAACTGTTCTACTTTGTCAAGGAACTTGTCTGAGATTGGGATTAAGCGGACTTGGGTAGGCGATAGCCATAATGGAAGCATTGGTGCTTTGCCGGTCATTTGTTCACGGTAAGCCTTCTCAAGAAGTGCATAGATGTCTCGCTCTATTGCACCGCTTGGGCTACAGTGTAAAATAAGGGGATGCTGTTTTTCACCTTTTTCATCGACATAAGTGATGTCGTATCGTTTAGCATTCTCCACATCAATCTGGTCAGTGGATAACGCGGCGGCTTTGTCTTGGTTATCAACGAAGTTGAGGTCCCATTTCAGGGCGAAGTAGAAGAAGCGTTCATTCCATACTTCTGCTAAGATGGGTTTGCCAAACTTTGAGGTTAATTCGGCGATGAAGTCTTTGTGTTCAGTGTAGAAGTCTTTGGTGAAGCGCATAGCTATTTCGTAGTCATCCTTCACTAAGCCTATGTTGGCTAGAACGTCTATGCAGAGGTCGAAGCGTATCATGAACTCTTTTTTTGCTTGCTCTAATCCAGTGCATAGAGCATGGCAGTCTGGCATGGTGAATGCGCGTAAGCGTTTTAATCCTACGACTTCGCCGCTCTTTTCCCTACGGAAGCTGTAGCGAGTTAACTCGTAGAGTTTGACTGGCATTTGTTTGTAGCTGAATTGGGCATCGTGTGCCATTAGAAATTGACCGAAACATGCTGCAAATCGCAAGAAGAGTTCTTTGTCTTCTGATTTAAGCACATATTGGCGTGCTGGAAAACGGTTAAGGTAACTTGAAAGGCTGGGGTGGTTGAAATCATACATTAATGGTGTTTCGACTTCCATTCCACCGTATTCGGCTACTCGGGCGCTGACGTATTGTTCGAGGAGTGATTTTATCATGCGTCCTTTGGGGTACCAGCGGATGTTGCCTGGGTCGCTGCCTGGTTCATAGTCAGCGATTTCGAGACGTTTCATAAGTGGTACGTGAGGAGGCATCTGGGTGACTGCTCGGGTCTTTTTGATTTCGTATTGTGAGAACTTTTGGAGGTTAGATTTTCCTTTGAATTTGTATTCTTCAATTGGGACTAGTGAGCCATCGGTTTGAAGTATGTGCCAGTAGGATTTCATTGTGTCTTCTGCTTTGAGAGCTGCAGAGACAGGTTCTTCTTCTTTCTTTCCTTCGCAAGGCGCATTGGCTTCTGCAGTAGCTATTGGGGCTGGGACGTAGCTACGGGCTTGTTCGGCTAGTGGGTGGCCTTTTATTGATATTGTGAATTGTTTGTTCCAGCCAAATGGGGCACGGTAAGTTTCTATGCTTTTGGACTTAGCGTATGCTTCCATGTCATTGATTATTGATAGCGCTTGTGAGGGTTGGGATAGGTTGCTGCTCAGATGTGCGAATGGGTAGATTAGGATTCGGTTGACTTTGAGTTTGCCCAAAAAAGCCCTGACGTCGTCAATGGCTTTCTGCGCCATTGCGGGATTGTCGCCTTCTTCTATGGCTGTGAAGAGGACGACGACTTCTTCAACTCGGGTTTCTACTTTTTCGGCTTCTTCGGCGATGTTGATTTCTTTTTCGACTGGTTTGAATACTATAAAGTTAGAATGTAACTGCAAAATTCGCATGGAATTTTACGCCTCTATCCGTAGCGCCACTTCTCAAGTGTCTTGTCTTTCTTAGTTTTCTTTTTGAATTCCTTGTAGTGTTCTTTACATATGTATGCGCGTTTCTCTGCAGCGTTAACGTTTAATCCTGCAGCTTTAACCTTATCAGCCGTCATTGAACGGACTGCTTCGTTTTTGCATCCCGACACGTTGCATGTTACGCCTTTATCGATGCGACCCAAACAAGTCACTCTCACAGTATTAGTTTACATTTTACATATGCGGCTATTGCTTAAGTTCCTTTTCATACAGTACATTAGCTCTGCGATAAATCTCTTCTTTTTTCCCAAAGTAAGTTGGCCCAATTCCTTCCACAACACATGAAGCAGCTGCGGAGCCAACAGCGGCACACCACAGAGATTCTTTTTGGCGCAAGTATTCTGTTAAGAAGGCACCGATAAAGACATCTCCCGCACCAGTTGGGTCGACGGTAACTTGTGATGGGCAGGCAGCTATATTGTAATGGGCACCTTCTACGGAGAGCACGGAGCCTTTGGAACCCAGTGTCACAATTACTGTTTCTACCCCTATGTCGTGGATGGCCTTGATTGCTGGTTTAAGTTCTGTTTCGCCTGTTAAAGCGAATATTTCGTTTTGAGAAGATTTGTAGATATTGATAAGGCTAAAGATGTGGTTGTCTACTTGACCATTGTTGGAGACGTTTCCTTGTTCATCGAAGCCTCTAATCAACCCTTGAGGGTCAAGTGAGAGGATGTCGGCGTGTTTTTTGAGTTCTTCGGCAACTTCATAGGGAAGTTCATTGTCGATGGGTGCTAAATGGATGGCTTTAGCTTGGAGGTCTTTTGGTAGGTCTTCCAGTGTTAGTGGGGGTCCCTTGTTTTTTAGTTTGAGGGTTCTGTTGTCGAAGCCTTGGTTGTATGTTAGTTCAAAGCCTGTTGTGGCTTCGTCTTGGTGTCTGGTGACTGCGTTGATGTTTATGCCCTCTTGCTCTAGCCACCACAGATAGGCTTGGGGAAAGCTTGCGCCCACTTTAGATATTGCACAAGTAGATGCCTCTAAACGTTTGGCAATAAAGGATGTGTAGGTTGCTGGTCCACCTAGAACTACAAAAGGCAATTTTCTAGTTGGTAGTACTATTGTGTCTACTGATAAGTGTCCTACCACTGCCAAGTCAGAACTGTTTGCAGCCATCTCCGATCCACTTGTGAATATCGGGCATGTCCTATATAGGATTAGCTTATCTCAAGAAAGCAAGCCTAAGAGATCGTTTAGCCCATAACCTAAATGTAGAAAAAAGAGTGGCTGTCAAGCAATGTTTTAATACATTTATTGGGGGGTTAAATGCGTGGCTATGGCATTAGCCCTGGCAGAAGCCAAAACCGCAACCGCGAGGGTGCTGATAATGCCTACCTAAAAGAAGAGGTAAGCACAAATGAAGTGGCTAGAATTTGCTCTCTTGGCGGTAGGTGCAGTTGTTGGCGCGTACTTGCGGTATCGACTAGTTGAATCCCCAGTCGCATTTTACGGGTTGCCAGTTAATGTTTTAGTTGTTAATGTTTTAGGCAGCTTTATCTTAGGCCTATTTTCAGTGTTATCAGTGGCGTTAAATTTGGATTCGCAGTACACCCTGTTTATGGCTGTGGGCTTCTGCGGCTCGTTCACAACTATGTCGTCGTTTGCTCTTGAGACAACAAATTTACTTGAGGGCAACCGTTTTACGCTATTAGCACTAAATATTCTAGCTAACGTGGGCTTATCGCTTGGCGCCATCATCGGTGGTAGAGCGTTGGGCAATGTGTTGATGGAGAGGTTTGTGCGTTGAGGCAAAAGATGTGGCAACTAACTATTCGAATTAAAAAGAATGATGAAGTGGGGGGCAAGCGTCTTCAGGCTCTGATTATGGATTGCCTATTGAAAGCTAAAGTTGGGGGAACTACAGTCTGGACTGGTGTGAACGGCTTCGGCAAACGCGGCAAATCCACCCTGCATCTGGAAGGGGTTACTGTCAACATGCCCTTAATCATTGAAGTTATTGATATACAAGAAAAACTCGAACCTTTATTGCCTGAGTTAAAGTTGATAGTTGGCGACAACGGATTAGTAACTATTCAGGAGATTTTTGTAATCTAAAAAATTTGCTTACTTCTTCTAAAAATAGAAAGAGCCAGGTATTATCAAAATAGGATTATGATTGAAGTAAAAGTATTGCTTTAGCTAAGTCGCCGCCGCATTCTTCAAGTGCTTCTTTGGCTTTCTCAAGACTTCTGCCTGTTGTCGCCGCCGCATTCTTCAAGTGCTTCTTTGGCTTTCTCAAGACTTCTGCCTGTTTGGTCCGCTACCAATTGTACGTCTTCTTCGGAGAATAATGGTTTGGCTGTCGCAACAGGTGCACTTCGAGCCGATGGTGCTTGCTCACTTACTTGTCCGCCGATGACTTGATACATTTTTTGTCCTTGAACCTGCAGAATAGCTACTTCTGGTTCATCGATAACTATGTCCTTGCTTGCGGTCCGTATGATTACTTGTTGCACGTCTGGCACGCTGTCCATATTCATACCCATGCGTTGCATCATACGTCTCTGCTCTCGGGGGTTCATGCGTCTGTTCAAATGAATTCACCTTTCACAAAGTATTCTACGCTACAACTTCATATACTTAACTTTCTTCGCTGCCATGTCGGACCTTGACGGCGACGCCGGTTTTAAACGCCTTGATTTCTTCGCTTGATAGCAGGGTGCGTCCGACTGCTAAGACTTTGCTGTCTTCATCTATTGCTATGACTTCGTCCTTGGGTCTGATTTCTTCGTCGACCTTGACTACATGGACGGCGAAAACATCTCCCCCTCGGGCTATGTATTGTGCAACGTCGTTTTTGACAGTGACAAAGCACTTGGCCTCTGGAACATGATCTGCTATGAACTGGGCTGCCTTAATACTAAGTGAAAGCAATCCATCTGTGGGACGTAGTGTGGCTAAGCGTTCGCCTTTTAGGTTAATGTATCGTATTCTACCCGTTCTTGGAGAAAGCTGGATCTCAACGTTGTCTGGAAAAAGCTTTGAACCTACACCTTTACCGAATTGGTAGTCAGCAACGCTTCTTACTCGACCCTTTGCATCCTCCATCTGGTCACCATACCATAACTTTTAGTTAATTCGACAAGTATAAACATAACAACATTATAAAGACACTGAAAGGTGAACATTCTATATGCGATGTGAAGTTTGCGGACGCAAAATCCATTCTGATCCTGTTCGAGCTGTAATTGAAGGGGCAACGTTAACGGTGTGTGTTGAATGCTCCAAACATGGCAAAGTCGTATATCACGAGGAAGTCTCTATTTCACAGCCAAGCCCAACAAAATCCACCATACATATCCCAGTTATCATGAAGAAACCACCTGTTGCTCAAGTGCAGATAAGTCAAGAAGTAGTCGAAGACTATGCAGCAAAAATTCGCAATGCAAGAGAAAAACTTGGCTTTTCACATGAGGATCTCGGTAAAAAGATCAACGAGAAAGCATCACTTCTACGGCATATAGAAACAGGCAAAGTAGCTCCAAATAATCAACTTGCAGGTAAACTCGAGCATGTCCTAAAAATTAAGCTAATGGTTCCGATAGCCGATGAAAAAGCTACAGCAACGGTACCTAGGAAAGCTTCTGAAGGCTTAACTTTGGGGGACCTCATCGATATGAACAAGAGCGAGGAGGCTTCCACTAAACGAAAGCAATCTTAGTCCAGCGCAGGCTCAACCGAGAAGAATCCAGCTTACCAGAACTCAAAAGTCTAGCCCAATCCGCTGGCTACACCGTTGTAGGGATCATGGAGCAAACAAGGCGACCTGACTCCCGATATCAGATTGGCGCAGGCAAAGTTGAAGAACTCGCCAAAATGGTCGAAGAATTAGGCGCTAGCAAAATAATTTTTGATAACTCCTTACGCACACGCCAAAACTACAATTTAGCGAAAGCAACAAAGGTGGAAGTCATCGACCGCTTCCAACTTATCCTTGAGATATTCACTAGACGCGCCACTACAACTGAAGCTCAACTTCAGATTCAGCTTGCTACCCTAAAGAATGAGCTTAAACATGCTAGAGAAAAAGTTCGCTTATCTAAAGGAAGTGAACAACCAGGCTTCATGGGTTTAGGCGTCTATGAAGCAGACGTCTACAAAGAGGCTATAAAGCGTCAAGTTCAAACTATTCGCAAAAAACTTGCCCATATCCGGGGAAAGAGGGTGCTTCAAAGGGAGAGACGTACTGAACTTGGTTTTCTTACTGTTTCGCTTGCAGGCTACACAAGTGCAGGGAAAAGCACTTTATTTAATTCACTAACACAGGAGACTGCGAGAGTTGACAAAAGCCTATTCACTACCCTCTCAACCCAAACGCGTATAATAGAGTTTTCTAACCGCAAGTTTCTCTTAACAGACACTGTTGGATTCATCGACCGCCTACCTTTAGGTCTTATTGAAGCGTTTCTTTCCACGTTGGAAGAAACCATATTTTCAGACCTGATTGTTCTTGTTGTTGATTTAAGTGAACCATTAGAAGTCATTGAGAAGAAAAACAACGTCTGCTTAGAAACTATCGAGCGTCTTGGCGCATCCGGTATACCTACCGTAACGGCACTAAATAAAATCGACCTGATCAAACCTGAAGAGAGAGAACAAAAACTAGCCGCGCTCAAAGATAAAGTCAAAAATCCAATCTTACTATCTGCCAAGTGCCAAACAAACCTTGACGAACTCAGAAGGCACATTCTGCGGATTCTCGAAAATTATGTGCAAGCCCAATTTAGTGTACCTATCACAGGCAATATTATGCCGTTTCTTTCATGGGTTCACGAGAAAACAGACATCCACAAAGAAGAATTTACCAACGACTCTGTTCAAGTTATATTCGAAGCTAATCCGTCAGTGGTTGAGCAAATTAGAAGGAAAGTGCAAGATTTCAATGGAAAATTCCAAACTAACCCCATCCAATAGTACCGCAAATGTAGTAATACTCAGGTGGGGACATCGGCCACAAAGAGATGTAAGGTTGACAACTCATGTTGCATTGACTGCACGGGCGTTATGCGCTTCAGGCTTCATCCTAGCCGACACCACTGACTCGCATATCGAAGAAACAGTCGCCAAGATCACTAAAGCTTGGGGTGGGAACTTTCATTTTGAAATGGGAACATCCTGGAAAAAAGCAGTTCGCGACTGGAAAGCCAACGGCGGCCTTATTGTTCACCTGACCGCTTACGGCGAAAACATCCAGACAAGCGATGTTATTGTTAGAATAAAAGCCCAGAAAAAAAATGTAATGTTACTTGTAGGGAGCCAGAAGGTTCCCGGAGAATTCTACTCTGAAGAGATCTCAGATTTCAATGTAGCTGTTGGCAACCAGCCTCACTCGGAGTGTTCAGCTCTTGCTATATTCTTGGACCGTTTCTTTGAGGGTAAAGAGTTAGGTCAACCTTTTGAAAAAGCGAAAATCACCATAGTTCCAAAAGAACGCGGCAAGGAAATCAAAACAAACGTTGGTTTTTGATAGTAAAGTAAGAAGAGTTTTATCCCAGCAAGATGCAATATTATGTTATTAAAAGGGCATTAGAAGCATGTTATCTACTATTGATGATGCAACCTTAAACAAAGTTGCTATGGCACTCGGCGAAGAAGATGCAGTCAAACTTATAGAGCACTTAAAGGGCGTAGAAGAAATAACTGATGATGAGATAGCGAATAAAACGGGTATACGCCTAAACTCTGTGCGCAAGATTCTCTACAAGCTCTATGACCACTCGCTTGTCAGCCTCCGCAGGACGCGCGATCCTAAAACAGGCTGGTTTATTTTTCACTGGAAACTTCAACCCGACCAACTTGAAGGCTTTATCCTGAGCCAAAAAAGGCGGGTTCTTGAAAAACTAAATGTTCGTTTAGAATACGAAAAAACCCATGACTTTTATTACTGCGGCAGTCAAGAATGCAAACGCATACCCTTTGAAGAGGCAGTTGAACTTGTATTTCACTGCTCAACCTGTGGCAAACCACTGGTGCATTTTGCTAATGAGACGATGATAGACAAGCTCTCTGTTAAAGTGGAAATCTTAAGGAAGGAGCTGGGTGAGTAACCAGCTTCCGAATAGGGAGCAAGCGATTAAGCTTCTACAAGAAAACGATTGCCCGCCCCAAGTTATACAACACTGCTTGGTCGTCGCACAATTTGCCATAGGGTTAGCGCATCGGCTAAAAGAGAAGGGAATAAAAGTTGATGTGCAAATAGTTGAGGCAGGCGCACTTTTGCATGATCTTGGGCGTTCAAAAACCCACAAAGTCGATCACTCCTTAGTCGGTTCGCAGATTGCCCAGAAAATAGGTTTACCTCAACCAATAATCAACATTGTCAAGCGGCATGTGGGGGCAGGAATTACCGATGAGGAAGCAAAGTTGCTTGGTTGGCCCAAAGATGTCTACGTGCCCCAGACAATCGAGGAAAAAGTTGTTTCATACTCTGATAAGCGGATCGACCAAGGCAAAGTAGTGCCGATTGAAACTGAGATTGAACGACTCCGAAAAGACGGTATGATTGAAGCAGGGGAAAGAGTTAGAAGACTGCATGAAGAAATTAACAACTTACTAGGCGAAACGCTATGACAGACATAACTTTACTTGTTAAAGCATTTCACGGTGGACAACTCAAACAGATAGATGAACTTCTACGAGATCAGTTTGCAGACTTGGATGTAGAAGTGAAAGTTTTAGGTAACTCTACTAACAAGTGGGTGCAGGTTTCTGTTTTAGGAGAGGATGAAACTGTTGCTGCAAGCTATATCAAAAAAGAAATTGGCACTTGCCCCGTTA
>JAEAME010000473.1_pt1 | contig 41205 bp, 26 predicted proteins | sample 8958731 | NCBI WGS metagenome assembly JAEAME01 (sample SAMN16933194, study PRJNA681113) | bioreactor sludge metagenome | isolation source: anerobic bioreactor sludge (Control) | place: India:Bengaluru | collected 2018-10-24
GTTCCCAGAGAGAGCTTACTCTCTCCAGGAGGAACGGCCTTCATGTTAACTAGTGGCCTTTCCCCCGCACGTTACGCTTTACCCCTTCCACGTTATTTCACATACCCCAGCGCCTTCATCTGCTCCCAGAGCTCCGGGTCGATGCCGGGTTTTTCCGGCGAGTACGGCGCTCCCGCCGACGCCTTCGCCGATGCCGCCCGCTTCGCCGCGGGGCGGGCGACGAAGAGGCGCCGGAAGGCTTCGTTCTCTCGCTCGATCTGCCGCGCCTTCTCCCGGAATTCCTTCACCAGCTGAGGCATCCCCTCGGCCAGGTTCTCCGCCTCGCGGGGATCTTTGCGGGCGTCGAAGAGCCAGTCCGGGATTCCCCGCCAGCGGAAGTTGGAATAGACGTAGTCCCCGTCGAGGATGCGGACGGAGTCCTGATGATGGGGGGGGCGGGCGAAGGCGAAGGAGACGAGCGGGAGCCGGTAGGAACCCTCTCCGGAGAGGAGGGGCAGGAAGGAGACGCCCTGGATCCGGTGGCCGACGGGGAGGCCGATGTAGTCGAAGACCGAGGGCAGGGTGTCCATCGTCCGCACCGGCGCGTCGACGACCTTCCCCCGCCCCCGTCCGCGGGGGAACTTGATCAGGAGGGGGACATGGAGGTTCTCGATGAAGAGGTTCTCGTGGGTATACCCCTCGTGCTCGTAAAACTCCTCGCCGTGGTCGGAGAGGAGGATGACGATGGCGTCGTTGTAGATCCTCTCGTCTCTCAGGCAGTCCAGGAATTTCCGGAAGAGGAAATCGGAGTAGAGGATCCCGCCGTCGTAGAGGGCGAGGGCGTATTCGAGCTCCTCCGGATCGGAGAGGGTCAGCCGGTTCCAGAAGTAAAAGTCGCCGTCCGCCGGATCGCTCACCCGGGAGATCTCCTCCGCCAGGGTGGGAACGCCCTCCGGCACCCTTTCCACGAAGCGCCCGCGGAGATCCTGCGGCCCCTCCAGGTAGGGATCGTGGCAGAGGTAGTGGTGGAGAAAGAGGAAGAGGGGCTTCCCCTCCCGCCGCGAGCTTATGATCCGCCGGCGGATCGTTTTGAGGACGGTCTTCAAATGGCGGGGATCGGCCCGCTGCTTCTTCTCCCAGTCGTAGAAATCGTCGGTGTAGGAATGGAATCCCCTTCCGAAGCCGAACTCCGGGTCCAGGTTGGCGCCCCCGTGCATCCCGACCGTGGCGTAGCCGAGGCCGGAGAGGACTTCGACGAGGCTCGGGATCTCGGGCGGGAGGGTGGAGATCTCTTTGCTCGCGGGATCGATGTTGTCGACCCGGTGGATGAAGGGGGAAAGCCCGGTGAAGATCGACATGTGCGCGGGGGCGGTGTAGTGGGCGGGGGCGAGGGCGTTCTTGAAGACGACGCACTCCCGGGAGAAGGCGTCGATGGCGGGGGAGGTCGGCCGTCGGTAGCCGTAGCAGCCCAGGTGATCAGCCCGGAGGGTGTCGATGGAGATCAGGACGATGTCGGGCAGCGCGGACCGGTCGGGCGAAGCCGGGCGGCAGGAGGCCAGGCAGAGCAGGGCGAGTCCGCCGGCGGTCCGGAGCAGGGGGCGCATGGGCGTTTTGGGAAGAGGGAAGGGCTGGTCGGCCAAGGCGGCTTCCTTTTCAATACTAGCACCCAATTGCCCCCGCGTCAATAGACCCTCCCCCCGCCTGTCTGCCTCCCCCCGCGTAAGCATTGCGCGATCCCGGTTTCACTTGTTTTGCCCTTTTCTCCTGGAGTATCTTCTGAAGAGCGCGGGTTGGGCGCAGGGCGTCATTCCCCGATGAAGCTTCCATTGAGCGGCAGGACAGCCACCGCCGCCGCCTGGGCGGCTCTGGCGGCGATCGTCGCCCTGGCGGCTTTCGTCCGTTTCTTCGACCTTCACACCTACGGCCCCACGCCGGGCGACGACGCTTCCTATCTCGACAGCGTGCGCGCCGGCTACTCCTCCTGGCGCCGCGAGCACCCCGCGCCTCCGGCCGCGCTCCGGGCTTTCGCCCCCTTCCTGATCGCCAACGATCTCGCCCGGCGCTCCTACCGGGACATGGCCTTCACGTCACTGGCCAAGCCCCTCTACATGCTGAAGCTCTCGGTGATCGAGGGGACGATCGGGCTGACCCTCTACCGCCAGCAGGCCTCCCTGGCGATCGCCGGCCTCGCCATGGTCATCGTCGTCTTCTCGATCGGCCGTTGCCTTTTCGGCCCCGCCGCCGGGCTGATCGCCGCTCTCCTCGCCGCCCTCTCCCCCTGGCTTGTCCGCTACAGCACCTACGGCGTCCCCACCATGGACAGCCTCCTCCTCCTTCTCCTCGCTTTCCGCCTTCTCATCGCCGGTCGCTTCTCCCCTCTCCTCACTGGGATCTGCATCGGCGCGGCGGCCCTGGCCAACCCGACCGTGATCTGGATGGCGGTCGCCCTCCTCGGCCTGGGCGCGCTCCGCTGTCGGCTCGTCTCCGCGGGCGAGAACGCCCCCCCGGCGGCCAATGGCGCGGCCCGGAGGCTCCTGGGCGGCTTAACCCTCCTTCTCCTCGGTTTCCTGATTCTCCCCCTTCTCTGGGAAGGACTCGGGCTTCTCCAATCCCGCCTCCTGGCGGCTCCCTACCGCCCCTTTTGGGCCGGTTTCGCCCAGACCGCGGAGGATAACTCCTTCCACGCCGCCCTTCTCCCGGTCGATCATCTCTTCTGGCCCCGGCTCCTCCGGGCCACCGAGGGTTGGCCCCAGCTCGTCCTCTGGGCCCTCTCCCTGGCCTGGACGGCGCTCTCGGCCCGTCGGAGGAAGCTCTCCGGGCGCTTCCCCCTCCTCGCCCTTCTCGCCGCCCCCCTTGCCGCGATCGCCGCGGCGACCTGGTCGGGATCGACCCAGTGCGCCCGCCACTATGTCTTCGCCTGGGCGCTTGAGCTCGCTGCGATCGGGGGGATGGCGGCCGCCTGGCTCCAGGGGAGGATCCTTTTCTCCGGTCCCCGCCGTTTCGCCCGGGGGGCGATCCTCTTCCTCCTCTTCCTGGCCGCCCTGATCTCCGCCGGCGGCCGCCTCCTCGACTACCGCTACAGCCGCCAGGGCGCCTGGCTTCTCGCCGCCTGGGTCCGGGATAACGTCCCCCCGGGGCGCGTCCTCGCCCCCGCCAACCAGCCCGCCGCCCTCTGGCCTGAGATCCCCCGTTTCCGCGGATGGGACGAGCTCGCGACGCGGGAAAAGACGGAGGGACCGCTCTACCTTGTCTACGGCGACTATCTCGCCATCACCCGGGGGATCTGGGACTACCCGATCGAGATCTTCGAGATCGCCCAGGCCTGCCGGGCGATCGAGGGGGAGGCCTTCCGGGCCGGCACCCATCTCTCCGCCCCCTCCTTCCTTTATGAGAACGAGGACTACTACTGGGGCTTCGTCCGCCAGCGGAAGGAGGTTTTCGATCCCGACTTGCGGGTCATCCCGGTCGCCTCCATCCTCGCCTTCCGCGGCCATCCGCCCCGCCCTTCCGACGCGGTCACGGTTAAGTGGGTCCACGAGAACGGGGACCGGGGGACGAACATCTACTGGCCGTTCGTCCGCTTCGCCGTCTTCCCCTTCCGCGGCGCCTGGCCCCCTCTCTTCGTCCTCAGCGCCCTCTGCCTCCTCGTCCTCTTCCTTGCCGTTCCCTCGCGCGCCGCGCTCGTCCGCCGGGTCGCGGCGTCGCGGATCGCCGTCTCCCTTGCCCTGATCGTGTCGGTGGGGGCCGTCTTCCGCTTCCACGGGCTGAAGCGCTTCTCCCAAATGGGGGGCGACGACGCCGAGTACCGGACCTACGTGGAGAAGGGGAGGACCTTCCCGCTCTTCCAGGGGAAGGGGCTCGCCTCACCCTTCATCCTCGCCGTCCACCTCACCCAGCTCGACGTGAACAAGACCGTCACCTCGATGGCCAAGCCGCTCTTCCTCCTCGAGCGCTGCCTCCTGGAGTACATCCTGGGCTCCTCGATCCGGACGATCCAGTTTTGGACCTGTCTCAAGGGGCTCCTCACGGTCCTGGTGGTCTACGGACTCGCCCGGCGGGCGTCCCGGCGGCGGGCGGCCGGGCTCCTCGCCGCCTTCCTCTGGGCGGTCTCTCCCTGGGCCGTGACCTACTCCACCTGGGGGATCCACGCCACCGGCGGCGGGCTCTGGTTCGCCCTCGCCCTTTGGGCCTACCTCTCCGCCCGGGATTCCGGCCGGCCCCGCCGTTTTCTCGCGGCCGGTCTGCTCGCCGGGGCGAGCCTCTTCTTCAGCTCGTCCGATCTGTGGCCGGGCTTCTGTCTCCTCCTGGTCGATGGGGCCTGGCGCCTGCTGCGCCTTCTCCGGTATCCGCGGCGGAAGGAGATCCTCCTCGGCTGGATCGCCCTCCTCGCCGGCGCGGCCGCGGTCTGGCTCGGCTGGGAGGCTTTGAGCTTCCTCTCCACCCGGGCGGTGAAGAGCGCCTACATCCCCTACCACCGCCTCCTCGTCGCCACCTTCCGCGACAACCTGCTCCACGCCCGGACCCTCCCGGTGGACCCCCTCTTCTTCTGGCGCTACCTCTTCGTCTCCGAGGGGCCGCTTATGGGCGCGGCGGCGCTCGCCGCGCTCGCCTGGTCGGCCGCCGCCTGTGTCCGGCGGCGGCTGCCGGAGGGTGTCGCCTTCCTCCTCGCCCTCTTCTTCGGCGCCGCGGTGGCCGTCACCTACACCGGGGGGTCGCAGGTCATCCGCCACTACTTCCCGTCCTGGATACCGCTCAGCGTCATCATCGCCTCCGCCGCCGTCGGGGTCGTCCGCCGCTCCCGCCCCCTCCGCTGGGCGGCCTTCGGTCTGATGGCCGTCTTCCTCCTCATCCAGTGGGGGAGGCTCGAGACCTACCGCCTCGCCCGCTGGGCGCCGGACCGGGTCCGGGCCTGGGCCTGGATCAACTTCATCCCCCACGGGGTGACGACGCTGGCCTGCCAGGACCTCTCGCTCTGGCCCGACCTCCGCCCGATCGGGAGCTGGGAGGAGCTCGGGGCCTCGGCCTCGGAGGAGCCCCCCGGGGCGATGATGTATTCCGACTACATCGAGATCGCCCACGGCTCCTGGTTCTACTCCCGGAAGGAATACTACGAGATCAGCGAGATCGCCCGCCGCGCCTCCAGCGATCTCTTCCGGACCCCCTCCTATCTGAGCTACCTCCCCTCCCGCTTCGAGAACGAGTTCTACTACTGGGGGCTCTACCGCGATCCCTTCCCCGCCTTCGACCCCGCCGTCCGCCTCCTCTCCGCGGGGTCGCTCCTCAAGGATTGGGAGCGGGTCCGCTCCGACCCCCAAGCGCTCCAGGATCTCTGGGAGCCGACGAAAGCTCCGGCGCCCCTGCGCCTCCCCGCCCGCCCCGACGACATCCTCCGCCCCTTCCTTCTCCCCCGTCCCCGCCCCTCCTACGCGCCCCACCTGGCCTTGAGCCTCCTCCTCTTCCTCGTCCTCTCCTTCGCCCTGCAGAACCGCCGGGAGTCGCGATGAGCCTTCTTCCCGGCCTGCTCGAGCCGCTCGCCCTCGCCCTCGTCCTCTTCGGAGCGGTTGCCTTCGGAGGGGTCGAGGGTTGGTCCTCGGCCGCCCTCGAGGTCGGCGCCGCCGTCCTCTTCGCCCTCCTCCTCTGGTCCAAGGCGCGCTCGGCCTCGCTGCGCTTCCCGTCCCTCCTCTCCCCCCTCGGCGCCTGCCTCGGCCTTTTCTTCCTCCTCGTCCTCCTCCAGATGATCCCCCTCCCCTCCGCGCTCGTCGGCTTCTTCGAGCCCGACCGTCTCCCGGTCCCCGGCGAAGGGGGAGGGGAGGACTTGCGCTGGCTCCCCCTCTCGCTCAGCGTCAAGGCCTCGCTCGCCGAGCTCCTCCGCCTGCTCGCCTGCCTGGCGGTTTTCCTCGCGGTCGCCGAGGCGGAGACGGACGAGGCCGCGTCCCTCGCCGCCTTCACCCGGACGGTCCTCGTTCTCACCGCCTTCGGCTTCCTCCTCTCTCTCTTCGGGATCATCCAGAAGTTCAGCTGGAGCGGGAAGCTCTACTGGATCCGCCAGGTCTCCGATCCCCGGGCCCATCCCTTCGGACCCTTCGTCAACCGCAACCACTTCGCCGGTTTCATCGCCCTGGTCATCCCCCTCTCCCTCTCCCTTCTCCTCTCCGACCGCCTCCACAAGGGGCCCCGCCGGCGCTCCCCCTCCGGCTTCGATCCGGTCCAGGCCCTTCTTGTCTTCGCGATCCTGATCATGACCCTCGCCCTCTTCCTCACCGTCTCCCGGGGCGGCATCCTCTCCCTCCTCCTGGCGCTCGGGCTCTTCGCCTACCTCGCCCGCCGCTTCCGCCTCGCCCGCACCCGGGCGATCGCCCAGGCCCTCCTCGTTCTGCTCATCTTCTTCCTCACCGCCTTCACCTACTTCGGTTGGGATCAGCTCCTGGAGCGCCTGCACCCGACCGGGAAGGCCACCCCTCACCGTCTGCGCGTCTGGTCGGATTCGCTCCGGATCGTTCGCGACTATCCGGTCCTGGGGACGGGGCTCGGCACCTTCGCGCTCGTCTACAATCCTGAAGAGCACGGGCTCGGCCGCTACAAGTCCTTCTCCACCCGCTACGCTTACCCCTTCGCGGAGAACGACTACCTCCAGCTCGCCGTGGAGACGGGGACGGTCGGCCTGATCCTCGTTTTCGCCGCGCTCGGGGCCTTCTACCTCCCCCTCCGCTCCCTCCACCCCGACCTCCTTCCCGGGCGGAAGTCGTCCCGCCGGCCTCCGCTCCTCCTCCCCGGTCCCTTGAGCCGCCGCTTCCTTCTCGTCGGGGGCTACGCCTCCTCCGCCGCGCTCGTTTTCCACAGCCTGATGGACTTCAACTCCCACATCCCCGCCAACGCTTTCCTCTTTGCGCTGGTCGCCGGGATGACCTGGCGGACGGCCCGGGATTTGGGCGCCCGGGCGGGGAAGGGGGAGACGGACCGTCGCCCGGCGCCCGTCCGGAGCGGGGAGAGGATCAGGGTGACCGTGCGGATGAAGTGAGGATCAGCTTTCGGCGGGTTCCGGAGACCGGAGGAGCAGCCCCATCACCTTCCCCGACTCGTCCAGGATCGGATGGTCGAGGGCGGCGAGGATTCGGGCGAACTTCTCCCGCCTTTCCCCCGCCAGTCGCTCCAGGAACGCCGCCCGGGCCGGCTCGGAGAGCGCCCCGTTCCCGGCCAGGAATTCCCTCAGCTCGCCCTCGAGCTCTTCCTCCAGGTCCTTCCCCAGCGCCCGGCGGGCGGAGCTGGTGACCATCACCGCCCGCCCGTCCTCGTCGAGCACCACCAGGCTGAAACCCGCGGCGGAGATCGCCGAGTCCACGCGCTGGAGGGCGCCCGCGAGCTTGAGCTTCTCCTCGCCCGACTGGCGCAGCTTTTCCCGGACCTCCCGCTGCAAGACGCCGGAGAGGTCGGAGACGAGTTCCTCCCGGTCCTGGGCGGACTCGATCCGCTTGACCAGCGCCCGCTCGATCTTCTCCGCGATTTCCTGGGGCGGTCGCCGTTTCCGGCGCGGTCGGGGCGGGGACGGCTTTTTCGGGGGCGAAAGCTCGTTCAGGAGGGACTCGAAATCCTTCTCGGAGAGGCCCTTGTCCCGGAGGAGCTGCTCCAGGCGGGGGATCAGCGTCTGGCCGGAGTCCCGTTGGATGACCTGGCGCAGGAGCTGCTCGGTGCGCTTGAGACCCTTCTCGTCCTTCAGGTACTCCTTGATGATCTGGTCGGCCTGGAGGTTGTCGATGAAGGCGGTGACGGTGTTGGTGATCTCCTGGATGAAGCGGGTGGCGGCCCGGGAGGTTTTCAGCCCGGCCGAGCGGGTCTTCAGCTCCTGCTCCAGGACCAGGAGCGACTGGGCGGCGGTGCGCTGGTCCTCCGTCTCCTCTCCCCCTCCCGCCCCCCGCTCGGCCAGGCGCACCCCCAGGGTCTTGACGCTGTTCATCAGGGATTCCAGCGCCTCCTGGCGCTTCTCCTGATGCCCGATGGTCTCCAGGTCGTCGTAGTGCTTGAGCAGGGCGACGATCTGGGAGGCGGCCCGCTTGGGGTCGGTGCGGACCTCCTCCAGCAGCCATTCCTTGTCCACCTTCTGCTCCAAGAGGGCCCGCCAGAGCTGTTCGAGAAACAGCTTCTCCGTCTCCGTCTTCTCCGGGCCGGCCTCGACCACCCGGGCGTCCTGGCTGACCACCTTCTCGTCCTCTTCCAGGCGGACGTAGCGGACCTGGTTGAGGCCGATATGGGTGACCCCGGCCCGCTCGAGGATGGCCTTGGCCCCGCCCGCCCCTTCCAGATCCTCGTGGGCGAGGGAGATCAGGCGGAAGAAGACGGCGAGCTCCTTGAGGGAGAGTCCGCGGTGGAAGGTGATGCCGGAGACGTGGAGGTTCCGGAAATCGCGGGCAAGCTTCTCCACCATGGGGTTGCGCTCCTCGATCGGGAGCCCCTCGAAGAGCATGGTGGCCTTGTGGATATCGAGGCTGACCCGCTCCTTCCCCTCGAGGATGGCGGAAAGCTCCCGGAGGGTGATCTCCAGGTTCCGGCGGGAGACGGCGTGCTCGAAGGAGTAGAGGACGAGGTTGGAGCGGGTGATGCACATCTGGCGGACCAGCGAGCCGATCCGCTCCACCTCCAGGGACTTCTCCCGCCCGTCGGCTGGGGCGGGCGGGGCGGGTTTTTCCTCCGGCGTGGGCATGGGACTTATCCCCGTTTGTCATAATATGCAATCCCGCCCCGGATTGTCAATGCTATGGTTTTCTTCCTGTGTGGCTTCTCAAGAGGTGTGACCGCTCCCCCCCAACCCCAACGGGGTGGCGGCCCCCAGCCCAGGGTTGCGCCGGAGGCGCTACCCTGGGAAGGGGAGAGGAAGGAATATTCAACCCCTTCTCGGTTTATCCCCGGAATGAGGCGATTCTGATACAATCAATGAACGCCAGACGAGTTATGGCAGGAGGGACGGTGGCAAGTTGTCAAATTGGGTTCTCTTCCGTTTTGGACAAGGGGGTGTCAGGGGGAGGACACAACCCCTTTAGGGTTGGGGAATTCGGCGGGCGACAGTAGGGGCGAACTTTATGTTCGCCCGTCAGACCGGGATGACATCGTCCGCCTGCTCGGCCGGCCAGATGAAGTCCGCGGTAGGGAGGAGGAAGCATACATGGCCGCCGCCTCGCAGAGGCGGCCGACAGCGGGCAAAGCGGAACAGGATTGACCGGTCAAGAGGGCGCCGAGGCCGAAGCAGGTTTCATCCGATCGCTCGATGAATAGGCATGAAATCCCCGGATACTATTGATCGCGCCCCGCTGCCTCCCCACTGCCGGGAGGCGGTGGCGGCGCGGCTCCTTCCCCCCGTGGAGACGCTGATCGACGTCGGCTGCGGGGAGGGGCGTTTCCTGATCGCCGCGCGGGGAAAATATCGAAGCGGGATGGGGATGGACGCCGATCCGGAGAGATTGCGGGCCGCGCGGGATCGGGGAGCGTCGGTGGTCCGGGCAGATATCGAATCCGGAGAGCTTCCCTGCCGGTCCGTGGCGGCCGCTGTCTGTCTCGACGTGATCGAGCACGTCCGCGACCCCGCCTCCCTCCTCGCCCGGATCGGCCGCTCGCTCCGGCCGGGAGGACTCCTCATCCTCTCCACGCCCAACATCCACTACTGGACGAGGCTCGCCGCCCGCGCCCTGGGGGGACCCTTCCCTCGGACCTCCTCCCGCCCCGGCGCGGAAAACGACGGTGGCCATCTCCACTACTTCACCGTCCGGGATATGCGCGACCTGCTCTCGGAGAACGGCTTCGCCCCCCGGCGCGTCGAAGGGGTCTGCTCCCGGCGCGGCCCCCTCGCATTTCTCCTCCGCCGCTTCCCCGGGATCAGCGGCCTTGGCCCGACGGTGGAGTTTCTCGCCCCGGGGATGGCGATCCTGGCGGAGAAGGCGCGGCGGCACGACGCCGCTCTTAATCGTTCCGATGGGTCGAAGCAATCTATTGGCAGCCAATGAGATGGGATTGCTTCGTCCCGATAAAAGCTGAGCGCTTTTATCGGGACTCGCAATGACCAATGTATGCCAGACATTTCTGGGATAAGACATTAGCCGCCCGCATGATTCATGACGATCATTCGATCTTCATGAATCATGCGGGCGCCGGAGGGAGAAGATCTTCTTGTCGCGGAAGGGGAGGGGAGCGCTCATCCTCCAGCCCGGGAAGGCCGCCCGGTAGTCCGCCGCCTCCCGGGCGGTCTCGTAGAAGCTGTGGCGGGACTTCCGGTCGAGCCAGGAGGTGACGATGAAGCATCCCCCCGCCGTAAGGCAGCCCCGGACGTTCGCCATCGCGCGGGCGAAGCCGGCGGGCGAGGTGATGTGCTGGGTGACGTCGATCATGACGACGAGGTCGTAGACCCCCTCCAGGCGCGCGCGGGAGAAGTCGAGGAGGCCGAACTCGAAACCGGGGAAGCGGCGTTGCAGATCGGGGAAGAGGACGTCGGTGACGTCGATCCCCCGGTAGCTCTTCCCGCCTCCCCGGCGGAAGAGGTCGGCGTAGTAGCCGGTCCCGCAGCCGACGTCGAGGAGGCGGGCGCGGGCGAAGTCGATCCCCTCGGCGCGGCAGAGGGAGAGGAAGACTTGAGCTCCTTCCCGGTGGAGGCGCTCGTTCTCGGCGGAGGAGAGGGAGGCGTTCCCCACCCCCCGGAGGTCGGTCCGGAAGCGCCCGAGGCGGTCGGACCAGTAGCGGGACGCGCGGTAGCCCCCGGGCGCCCAGTAGCGGAGGGGAGCGATCCGGGCGCGGAGGGACTCGCGGAGGGAACGGGGGTTTTTCAGCAATCGCGCCGCTCGTTCGCGCCAGCTCATGGTCTTGATGCTTCCGTGGCGGCCTGTAGGCCCGCTCTGCGAGCGGGCGGGCCAAGCCTGTCTGCCGGTTCACAGAACCGGCCTACAACCTGATGCCCGTCTATCCCGACTGCTGGTATACTTTGTTCAGCAACGCCCGGTTTCAGGGTTCAACGGTTCAGCGGTTGCAAGAAAATAGCGCTCTGAACCGCTGAACCGTGAGCCGTTGAACCGTGAACCCTTGGTTCCTTTCATTATGGACGACTGGACGAAGAGTGAAAAGTCCTACTTCGAGGGGATCGCCCCGTCGCGCCTCGCCGAATACGAGAAGGAGTACATCTGGCACTACCCGAACGTCTCCTTCCTCTTCAGACGCCTCCGCGCGCGGTCGGCCCGGGGGGGGCGGCTCCGGATCCTGGAGATCGGCTGCGGCCCGGCCATCTCGCTCCGGCGCTATCTCCGCGCCGCCGCTCTTTCCCCCTTCTACCTCGGGCTCGACATCTCCTCGGCCATGCTCCGCTACGCCGCCCGCTCCTTCCCCGAGGGGCATTTCGTCCAGTGCGACCTCTCCCGCCCCTTTCCCCTGCGGGACGGCGGCTTCGACTTCATCGTCTCGCTCGGCGTCCTCCACCATCTCCGTGATCTCGGAGCGTCGCTCGGAGCCGTCTCGGCCCTGCTCAAGCCCGGGGGCGAGATCCTCCTCCACGAGCCGAACCCCCATGCCTCCCGCTTTTGGGACGGAACAAGCCCGCGCGAGACGACCGTCTCGGCGGAGGCGCTGGCGAGCGCGGCGGCGGCCTGCGGCCTCGCGGTCGTGTCGGAGCATCGGGTCAACGCGCCCGTCTTCCTCCGCCTCCGCCTCTGGCTTCGCGCCCTGGGCTTGGGCTTTCTCCTCCGCCCGCGTTGCGTCTGGTGGCTCAAGCACCGCCTGGAGGTCCTCTGGGAGCCGCTGGGGGGGCGATTCCCATATCTCGGGGGAATGAACACGTTTTACGTGCTAAAAAAATCACAAACTCCAAGCAACAAATTCCAAACAAAGTCCAAAACCCAAAATACAAAAACCGCCGGCTCGGCTTCCGGGACGTGAAAACCGGTAGTTTGCACCTTTGGTTTTTGGAGTTTGTTTGGGATTTGGTATTTGGGTTTTGTGATTTACCATGTTCGACAACGCCGCGATCGACCCCTAAGGGCGCGGGGCATTCGCATATATTGAGGGTCTCTTGAAGATATTGATGCACTCCGGTTTCGACTTCGATCCCTTCACCGGGATCGGGCGGATCACCGAGTCGCTGGGAGGCGCCCTGCAAAGGCTCGGGGCCGATGTCGACCTCCTCTACGGCCGGGGTGGAGGGGAGGGTCGCTTCGCCTACCTCGAGGGCTACCCCCGCCAGTTTTCCGTCGCGGAAGTCGTCGATCCCTGGTGGGGCGTCCGCCGCTTCCAGCGCTTCGTGGCCTCCCGGGGCTATGACATCGTTCATTCCCACGCCCGCTGGGCCTACCACCCGGCGCTCGCCCGCGCGGTCTTCGGCGGGCGCTACAAGCTCCTCACCTTCGTCCACGGCCTTCCCCACGGGCTCTACCGGGAGTGGCGGCGGGAAACGCGGGAGGGGAAGGCCGCCTTCTCCTTTCTCCAGAAGGTCAAGGCGGCGGCGATCCTCGCCAAGGAATCCTTCTACCAGCGGCGCGCGGACGCGGTGATCGTCCCCTCCCGGGGCGTCGGCGAGGACGTCCGCCGCCATCTCGGGATCGCCCCCCGGATCGTCTCCTACGGCGTGGACACCGCCCACTTCCGCCCCGATCCCTCCCGCCGCGCGCGCTTCCGCTCCCGCCACCGGCTCTCTCCGGAGGGGCCGGTCCTCCTCTTCTCCGGGACGCCGGCCTGGCGGAAGGGGCTCGTCTATCTCCTGGACGCCCTCGCCGCCGACCCGGGCGACTGGACTCTCTGCCTCGCCGGCCTCTCGGAGGAGGAGAGGGCCTGGGCCCGGGGGCGGGCCGGCCGCGTCCCCCTGATCGACTGCGGGAAGGTCCGCGACCTCGAAGCGCTCGCCGAGATCTACTGCGGGGCCGACCTCTTCGTCCTCCCCTCCCTCTACGAGGGGCTCCCCATGGTCCTCCTGGAGGCGCTCTCCTCGGGCCTCCCGGCGGTGATCGCCGACTGCAACGGCGCCCGCGACGTGGTCGAGGAGGGCGCCAACGGCCTGATCGTCCCCAAGCGGGACGCCCCGGCCGTCTCCGCCGCCCTCCGGCGCCTGCGGGACCCGTCCGCCCGGGAGGCGATGGGCCGCCGCGCCCGGGAGAGCGTCCTGTCGCTTACCTGGGAGGAGATGGCCCGCCGCCTCCTTAGCATCTACCGAGAGGTGTTTGCGTCGTGAGCGTCGCCGAGAGCCTCTCCGTCCGCTTTAGCCGCGGCTTCCTCTGGGGGCACGCGGGGAAGATCGGGATCTGGGTCTTCACCCTCCTCACCTCGGTACTGATCGCCAACGGCTTCGGCCCCCGGATCTACGGGCTGTGGACGGCCTCGTTTTCGCTCGGCGCCACCACCATGCTCTTCCTCTCGCTGGGCCTGGAGCGGACGATCTCCGTCTATCTCCCCCGCTGCGCCGGCGATCTCTCCCGCGCCGGCCCCCTGGTCCGCTCCCTCCTCGGGTTGCGCGTCCTGGCCGCCTTCGCCGCCGTCGCCTTCTTCACCGTCTTCCGGGATCAGCTGGCCCACTGGTTCGGCCTGGCGGAGGACCAGGCCGTCTTCACCTGGCTGGGCGGAGTCTCGGTGGCCCTGGCCAATGTCTCCGTCCTCTGGAAGCAGATCTTCGACGCCCAGATCAAGAACCGGCTGAGCGCCACCGTGGAGATCGTGGCCAAGGTCTGCTACCTGGCCGCCGCCGCGGTCATCGTGCTCGCCCTGCGCTCGGGCTCCGGGTCGACGCCGACGGAGCAGCAGCTGCACACGGCCCTGATCGCCCTCTACTGGTGCACGATCGCCATCTTCGCCCTCACCATCCTCCTCTACTCGCGCCTGGGCTGGCCGCTCCTCAACGCTCCCGGGCCCGCGCCGGAGATGGGGCCGATCCTCCGCTTCTCCTTCGTCTCCTGGGTCATCCTTTTCGTGAACTACTTCCTCGGCAAACACGCCGACATCCTCCTGATCACCAAGCTCACCGGCCGCCTGGAGGAGACCAGCTACTACAACGTCGCCTTCGGCCTCCTGACCACCCTGGGACTGGCCCTGGGGGCGGGCTTCAGCGAGATCGGCGTGCCCATCCTCTCCGAGGTCCATGCCAAGAAGGGGGAGGAGAAGATGGCGGAGACCTGGCAGATGATGTTCAAGGGCATCCTCATCCTCTGCTTCGTCGGGGTCGTCTTCGTGACCGCCCACTCCCAGGAGATCGTCGACTCCGTCTATGCCTCCTCCTACCGCCCGGTGGGGCGCCTTCTCTTCTTCTACGCCGCTTTCTACTGCGTGATCTACCTGATGGGCGGCGGCCTCAACACCTCGGTCCTCTACGTCCTGAACCAGGAGCGGATGATCCTCCTCCTCCGTCTTTCCATGGGCGTCCTGAACCTGGGCCTGAACTACTTCTGGCTCATCCCCCGCTACGGGGCGCTGGGGGCCGTGCTCGCGACCGGGATCACCGGGGTGCTGGTGACGGTCTGGGAGATCACGCTGATCGGCTCCCGGATCACCATCCGCTACCCCGTCGTCTTCACCCTGAAGGTCGTCGCCGCCACCGTGGCCGCGGCTTTCCTTTCCCTCTTCGTCCCCTTCCGGGGACTTCCGGGTCTCGCCGCCAAGGGCGCGGTTTATCTCGCGACCGTGGCCGCTCTGGCCTTCCTCCTCAAGCCCCTGGGAGAGCGGGACCGGGAGCTCCTCGACAAGGCCGCCCCCTGGCTCGCCTGGACCGCGCGTTACTTCTGACCGGCGCGCGGACATAAATGTCCGCGCCTACGGCCGCCGGGGCCGGCCTTGCGCTCGCTCGCCGGCCGCGTCATACTGTTAACATGACCTCTCCCGGGCCGATCCCCGAGATCCTCTACTTCGCCACCAAGCCCTGGGACGAACCGGCCTGGACCTCCTCCCAGCAGATCGCGCTGGCCCTCTCCCGCCTCGCCCGCGTCCTCGTCGTCGATCCTCCCCGCGGTCCCCGGGACTGGTTCGGCCCCCGGCGGCAAGGGGAGACGGAGCGGCTGAGCGGGACGCTGAGCCTCCTCCGGCCAGCCTGCCCCGTCCCCTTCAGCGCCCGCTCTCCGGCGGCCGCTAGTCTCGCCCGGCCTTTTCTCGCCCGCCGGATCCGCTCCGCCCTATCCAATCTCGGCTTCGGCGATTACCAGACCTGGGTGATCTCCCCCCGCCATTTCCGTCTGGCCCGGTCGGTCCGGAGCAAGACCCTGGTCTACAAATGCGACGGAGAGGTCTCCACCTTCCCCTGGCTGGGCTCTCGGAAAGGCGCCGTGATGAGGGCGGAGGGAGAACTGATCCGCTCCGCCACCGCCGTCTTCTGCACCTCCCCTTCGATCGCCGCCCGCAAGGCCGCGCTCAACCCGAACACCCTGCTCGTCCGCCTCGGGGTGGATCTCGCTCTCTTCGGCCGCGCGCTTGAGTCCGCTCTCCCGGCGCCGGCCGACCTCGCCGCCGTGCCCGAACCGCGGATCGGCTATGTCGGCGCGCTCGACGCTTATAAGGTCGACTTCGATCTCATCGCTTCGATCGCGCGCTCCCACCCCGAGTGGCACTGGGTTCTGATCGGGGGGACGGGCGTCTCCGACGGCACCTCGGCCTCCGCTCTCCCCCGTCTCCCCAACCTCCACTACCTCGGCGCGAAGCCCCGGGAGGAGATCCCGTTCTACCTCAAGTTCTGTTCGGTCCTGTCCGTCCCCTACCGGAGAAACGACTATACCGCGAACCTGACCACCCTTAAAATGCACGAGTATCTGGCGACTGGGAAGCCGGTGGCGGCTTCCGATCTCCCCCATTTCCGCCGCCTCGTCCCCTTGGTCCGTCTCGCCTCCGGATCGGAGGAGTTCGCGGCGGCGATCGCGGAGGGGTTGGCCGAGACCGACGCCTCCCTCGCGGCCCGGCGCTGGGCGGAAGCCGCCGAACACAGCTGGGAAAAGCAGGCCGGGCGGATGCTCGATTTCGTCCGCTCCGTCGAGGGAAAGCGCGATGGACGCTCCTGATCCGGTCTACCTGGTCGAGGGCGGGGTTCCCCTACGGGGCGAGGTCCCCCTCCAGGGGGCGAAGAACGCCGCCCTGCCGCTGATCGCGGCATCCCTTCTCACCGAAGAGGATCTGATCCTCGAGAACGTCCCGCGCCTGGAGGACACGCTCGACCTGGGGCGATTCCTCAAGCTCCTGGGCGTGTCGATCCGGCGGGAGGGGGAGCGGCTTACATTGAGCTCCCGTTCACTCTCGACCACCATGATCCCGGAGGGTTTCCAGAACCGCACGCGCCACTCCCTCCTCGCCCTGGGGCCGCTTCTGGCGCGCTATGGAGAAGCGGAGATCGCCTTCCCCTCGGGCTGTCCCATCGGGGATCGGAGGTTCGATTATCACCTGGAGGGGCTCTCCCGGATGGGGGCGCGGCTCTCTCTCCTCCCCGACCGCATCCGGGGGAAGGCGCGGGCGCTCAAAGGAGCGGATTTCGACTTCCCCTATCCCAGCTTCTCCGGGACGCTGAACCTCCTCTTCGCCGCCTCCCTCGCCCGGGGGATGACCGTTCTCCGGAACGCGGCCGTCAACCCGGAGGTGGACGATGCGATCGCCTGCCTGATCTCCATGGGGGCGCGGGTGGAGGGAAGGGGGACGCGGACGCTCCGGGTGGAGGGGGTGGGTAAGCTCCACGGCGTACGCCACCGCGTGATGTCCGACCGGATCGAGCTTTTCACGCTTCTCTGCGCCGGGGCGATCACGGGGGGGGCCGTCTCCATCCGGGGCGGCGAACTCTCTCTGATCGCCGCGGAGGCCGCGGCTCTCGGCCGGGCGGGGCTCGAACTAAGCCCCACCGGCGGCGGGATCGCTGTCTCCGCGCCCCCTCCCCTGCGCGGTGTCTCCATCGCCACCGCCGCTTATCCCGGCTTCCATACCGACAACCAACCCGCCTTCTGCGCCCTCATGGCGACGGCGCAAGGGGAGTCCGCGATCCGGGAGACGATACTCGACCGGCGTTTCGCCTATGTCCCGGAGCTAAACCGCTTCGGGGCCGGCGTGAGCGTGGAGGAGGGAAGTTTCCTCTGCGTCAACGGCCGACCCGGCCAGATCGCCCGGATCCCGGGGGGGCGAAGGCTCGCCGGGGCGGAGGCGAGGGCCTCCGACATCCGGGGCGGCGCTGCCCTCCTCCTCGCCGCCCTCGCCGCCGAGGGGAAGTCCCGGATCGGGAACGTCTATCAGATCGAGCGCGGCTATGCCGATCTACCGGGGAAGATCCGGGCGTTGGGGGGAAAAGTCGAAAGACTGGTTGATGGGTGAGGGTTAGGAATTGGGTCTGGTAGATGGGTCAGGCGGATGGCGTCCCGTCGGCCTTATCTACTGTCGAAGCTGCCGTACGCCTTGAAACAATCTTCTGCACCAGCCAACAACGACCGATCGAACCGCGCGCCGATACCTCACCCTTACCAATCTACCAGACCCACATCCTCTCCTTAACCTAGCGACCCATGTTGTGAAGAAATCCCTATTGAGCTCTCCCAGAATTCTCTCTCTCTTGCGCGGGATCCGCCCGATCAATGTTTCCGCTCCCCTCTCCACCCTCACCACCTTCGCCATCGGCGGTCCGGCGGAAATACTGATCACGCCGGGATCGGCGGAAGAGGTCGGGCCAATCCTCGACCTCCTCGCGGGGGAGGGGATCCGCTGGCGAATCCTCGGCGGCGGGTCCAACCTCCTGGTCTCCGACCGGGGGGTTAAAGGCGCCGTGGTCCGGATGGCCTCCCCCTTCGATAGTTCCCGCTTCGAGGGGAGGCTGCTTCACGCCGCCGCCGGCGCCCGTCTCCCGGCCCTGGCCCGGGCGGCGGCGGAGAGGGGGCTCGGCGGACTCGAGTTCTCCGCCTTCATCCCCGGGACGGCGGGGGGCGCGGCGGCGACCAACGCCGGCGCCTCCGGGCAGGATTTCTCCGCCATCGTGAGGCGGGTCCGGGCCTGGCGGCCCGGAGAGGGAGTTAAGGAATACGCGCGGGATGAATGCGGTTTCGTCTACCGCGGCTCCCGTTTCCTGGGCGGGTCCGAGGCGATTCTCGAGGTCGTCTGCGAGCTTGAGCCATCCTCTCCCGAGGCCGTGCGGAAGCGGATGCGGGAAATCGGCGAGGAGAGGAAGCGGAGGTTCCCCCTCGGTTTCCCCTCCGCCGGCTCGGTCTTCAAAAACCCTCCCGGCGGCGCCGCCGGGCATTTGATCGAGGCGGCGGGATTGAAAGGGGAGAAGCGCGGGGGGGCGCAGATCTCGGAGATGCACGCCAACTGGATCGTGAACCTCGGCTCCGCCCGTTCCGAAGACATCCGGACCCTGATCGACCTGGCCCGCGCGCGGGTGCGGGAGGAATCCGGCGTCGCACTGGAACCGGAGATTGTTATCTGGGATGATTGATCGGGTGGCGGTCCTGGGCGCCGGCGGAAACGACAGACAGGCTGTAGGGGCGAACTTCATGTTCGCCCGGACGAGCGCTGGGCGAACACCCCCGATAGATCGGGGCAGGTAGGTTCGCCCCTACGGATCGATGGGGGGCCTCTGACGGGGCTGTAGGGGCGAACTTCATGTTCGCCCGGCCGAGGCGACGGTCCCCGCCGCGGGGATGATAGAGAGAATATGAAGGAGCTCAGAGACTACTACGACCGGCTCTACGGCTACACCGACGAGCTCTCCGTCCGCCGGGTGGAGGAGACCCACCGGGTCAAGGTCTTCCTCTCCCGCGACATCGCCCAGTCCTTCAGGGTTTTTCTCAAGGGGGAGAAGGTCCACGCCGTTCTCGACGCCGGCTGCGGACGGGGAGACAACCTAGCCACGCTCCGGGAAATCGGCCGGCCGGCGCTCCTCGTCGGCTTCGATTTCTCGCCCCGGATCGTCTCCTTCGCCCGCCGCCGATTCCGGGAGCGGGACGCCCCCCGCCCCCTCTTCCTGGTCTGCGACGTCCAGGCCCTCTGCTTCAAGGACTCCGTTTTCGACGCCGTCCTGGGGACGGAGCTCCTGGAGCACGTCCCGGACGACCGGAAGGGGCTGCGCGAGATCCGCCGCGTCCTCGTCCCCAACGGCCTCTTCCTCGGCTCCGTCCCCGGCCACCAGCCCGGGCGGGCGATGGCGGAGGTCCCGGTGGGCGCGATGGTCGGCCGGGAGTCCTGGGACGGGATGCAGGACGGCCACTTCCGCCGCTATTCATTCGCTGGGCTCAAGGAACGCCTGGCCGAAGCCGGCCTTCCCCTGGAGGCGCACTACACCCGGGGGAAGCGCTTCTACCGCCTCTCCCAGAAGTTCAACCGCCGGATCCTCGACGCCGCCCGCTCGATTCTGGGCCTGCGCGCCTCGCCCCGCGATCCCTACCTGACCGCCTACCTCTCGTCGCAAAAGGCCTCTCCCCGCCACGACCTTCTCACCCGGATTTATTCCTGGTTCTTCCTCCCCGTCTTCAACTTGATCTGCGACCTCGACCTCGTCTTCCAGCGCCGGGCCACGGGGACGGGACTCTTCTTCAAGGCCCGAAAATCAGATCTGCGCAAATCCGAAACTCGAAATTCGAGATCCGAAACAAATCCGAAATTCGAAATTCTGAAGCAGCGGAAGAGAGGATAGCATTCTCCCTCGGGCCGCGCGCAGGCTGATCGAATGCGGTTTTCGAATTTGTGGTCATTCGAATTTGTTTCGGATTTCGTGCTTCGGATTTCGGATTTTGGGTTGCGGTGTTATAGCAAATGCACATCGCGCCCGGCGCCATAGATTCCCAAACAATATGAAAGTCGCCTTCTGCACCTCCTGGGAACGGGAACGGGACGGGATCGCGGGTTTCGCGGCCGCCGTCGTCCCCCGCCTCCGCTCCGCCGGCGAGGTCGAGCTGGTCCGGCTCGAGCTCAACCGCCCGGAGCGGGAATTCTACCGCCGGGCGGCGGAGCGGGCCAACCGCTGCGACCTCTGCCATCTCCAGCACAACTATGTCCTCTTCAACGGCCTCTTCCCCTGGCGGGAGCGCCTGCGTTTCTTCCTCCGCCGCCTCGAAGTCCCGGTGGTGATCACCTTTCACGAGTTTCGCGACCGCTACCCCGCCGCCCCGCTCCCCGCCCTCCGGTCCGTCCGGGGCCTTCTCCCCTGGCTCAAGCGGGCCGCGCTCAACCGCTCCTCCCTGCTCGGGATGACGGCGTGGCTCGGCGCCTACCACCGCGCCGCCGCCTCCCGCGCCGCCCGCCTGCACGTCCACACCTCGCTCCACCGCCGCTTGCTCGCCGGGATGGGGATCGACGAGGAGAAGATCGCGGTCTTCCCTCTCCCCGCTCCCCCCCACCCGATCCCCGCCGGCCTCCCCGGGCGTGAGGAGGCCCGCCGCCGCCTCGGTTGGGAAGGGCGGCGAGTCCTCCTCACCCCGGGTTTCCTGAGCCGGCGCAGGGGCTACGAGACCGTCCTCTCCGCCCTCGGCGATCTGCCCCCCGACGTTCTCTACGTGATCGCCGGGGGGGAGATGGACCGCGTCGGCGCCCCCTACCGGGCGGAGCTGGAGGGCGCCTGCTCCCGAGCCCCGGTGCGCGGGCGGGCCCTGGTGACGGGCTTTCTCCCCTTCGAGCGCCTGGCCCTGATGATCTCCGCCGCCGACCTCATCCTCGCCCCCTTTCCGCCCCAAGTCCAGGGATCGGCTTCGCTCGCCCTCTGCCTCGGCTTGGGCAAGGCCGTGCTCGCCTCGGAGACCGAAACCCACCGCGAGCTCCGCGAGCTCGGGGCGGGGATGATTCTCGCCCCGGTTTTCCCCCCCGGCGAGTTCGCGGCGGCGGCCCGGGGTCTTCTCGGCGACCCCGGCCGCCAGGCCGGAGCGGAGGCCGCCTCGGCCGCCTTCGCCCGGCGCCACGGGCCGGAGGAATACGCCCGCCGGCTCTTAGCGCTCTACCGGGAGGCCCGCGCCGGATGAAGACGATCGAGCGAGCCTCCTCCACCCGCGCCACGGCCTCCCTCCTCCTGGTCCTGGTCATCCTGGTCATGCTCACGTTCGCCATCCTGAAGGGGGACCTGGTCCTCTTCGCCTCCGTCCTCATGATCGGGGGCTTCTTCGTGGTCATGGCCTACTCCCCGGAGAACCTGATCAACTCCTACATGTGGATCACCTTCTTCGTCAGCATCTACCAGTTCGCCGCCGAGGGGAGGCAGATCTTCGCCCTCAACTCGATCAAGGACATCCTCCTCATCTTCCTCTGGTTCCACGTCTTCATCCGGGGGGTGGTCCGGAAGGGGAAGGGGATTTTGGGCTCCTGGACCTGGGGCGCCCACAACGTCCTCTCCCTCGGCTTCTTCGCCTACGCCTTCTTCACCATCTTCCGGGGCGGCGGCCTCTCGGTGGGGCTCCTCGGCTTCCGGAAGACCGCCGAGTTCTTCACCGTTTTCTGGCTCGCCCAGGCCTACTTCGAGAAGAAGGAGACCGTGCAAAGCTTCCTCAATAACCTCGTGGCCATCGCCCTGGTCACCGCGGTCCTGGGGCTGGTCCAGAAGGCGACCGGCCAATACGTCGACGAGAAGATCGTGAAGCTGGAGGAGGAGGCATTCCGGAGGATCAGCTCCACCTACGGGAACCCGAACACCTTCGCCGACGTCCTCCTCTCCGCCATGGTCATCCTCCTCAACCGCTACCTCTCGGGTTTCTCCGTCCGCCCCCCGCCTTTCCCCGCCCTGGCCATGATCGTCCTCATCATCCCCTTCCTTTTCGCCTACTCCATCAGCGCCCTGCTGGCCCTGGTCGCGGCGGTGGCCCTGATCCTGCTCCTCAACCGGGCCACGACCATGCGCAAGACCATCCTCCTCGTCTTCGTCGGGGTGGTGTTCGTGAACGTGATGGCGGTCACCCCCCTTTACTACGGCCGCATCACCTGGCTGCAGAGGAAGCTCAGCGATCCGACCCAGCGGGAGGGAAGGACCAAGAGCTGGCGAGAGGTCGCCGGCGAGATCCGCCAGGCGCCTCTCTTCGGCGTGGGCTACGGGAAGTTCGGGGGCATCCTCCAGCCGGACTCCGCCTTCATCATCGAAAACATCGTGGACAACAGCTATTTCCTCCTCCTGATCCAGTACGGGATCGTCGGCTTCGGACTATTCACCGGCCTCCTCGGGACAGTTTTCCGCCAGGGCTGGCGGGTGCTCCGTTCCGCCCGGGACAAGCAGATCCGGGAGATGGCCGCGGGGCTCTTCGTCATCCTCCTCTCCTACTGCATCATCGCCTTCGCCCTCAACGTCTGGGAGATGATGTTCCCGATCAACTTCCTCTTCTGGCTCAGCGCCGGGATCCTCTTCCGCCTGCCCCTGATGGACGATGCGGAAGGGGGCAAGGAGGGGCCCGCCGCCGCGGCTCCTCTTCCCCGACCCGCTCCGCGGGTCTCGGATTTCAGATCTCGAATCTCAGATCTCAGAAAGCTGGCTCGGGTGGCTTGTCTCCGGATCCCGGAACTTCTCAAGCTGGCTCCGGTGGCTTGTCTCCGGAACCCGAAACTCCCGATAGTCTCTCCCCGGGGATCGGGCCCTCCCCGGCCGGCCATGCCGTGGGCCGTTCCATGAGCCAGGGGTCGGTCATCTTGATCGCGCGCGGGGGTCTGGGGGACACCGTCCGCTTCCTCTCCGCCCTCAGCGTCCTCCGCTCCCGCTGCGCCGGCCGCCGGATCATCGCCATCGCCCGGGACCCCTCCCAGCGGGAGATCATCGAGGCCGCCGGCGTCGCCGACGAGACGTTGATCTACGATCCCCGCCTCCTCTTCCCGGGCGAGCGGATCGCCTTCCTGCGCCGGCTCCGGCGAGCCCGCCCCGGCCTCCTCATCGCCACCTACGGCAACGTCGGATGGTGGACGAAGGCCCTTTCCTGGCTCAGCCGCGTCCCGGTCCGAGTCGGCTACGCGCCCCGTCCCTTCTTCACCCATCCCCTGGTCTTCGATCCCACCCGTGCGCGCTGGGACCTCGAACTCGACATCCTCCGGTCGCTTAAGATCCCTCTTCCCGATCCCCTCCCTCCTCCGGCCATCCGGATCGGCGAGGAGGAGCGGAAGGAAAACGACGCTCTCCTCCGCTCCCGGGGGATCGCTCCGGGGGCGGTCCTGGTGGGGGCGCACATCGGCCTCAACACCGTCTCCCACGGCAAGTGCTGGCCGATCGGCCGCTGGCGGGAGCTGATCTCGGAACTCCTCCGCCGTCGCCCCTCTCTGCGCTTCCTCATCCTGGGCGGTCCCGACGAATCCGCCGTCCGCGATGAGCTCTCCGCCCGCTCCTTTCCCCGGGAGGCCCTGGACCTGATCGGTCTCACCGGCTTCACCCGGACCGCCGACCTCGTCCGCCGTTGCCGCATCTTCATCACCAACGACAGCTTCCTCCTCCATCTGGCCGGCGCCTTCCGGATTCCCCAGGTCGCGCTCTTCGGGCCCACCTCGGAGCGGGTCGCCCTCCCGTCTTTTTACCCGGCGATCGTGGTCACCGGGGACTGTCCCTCCCGCCCCTGCTACCGGGTCGGCCCGCCGGGGGCGAAGAACTACGCCTGCGAAGATTACCGCTGCATGGAGAAGATCTCGGTCGGGAGGGTGCTGGAGGCGGCGGAAAAACTTTTAAAAAACAGTGATCACTGATGATCGGCGGCTGAAGAACTATGCTCTCTCCCCTCCGCGTCCTCGTCCTCACCCACATGCGCCCGGGGGCTACGCCCCGGCGCTGGCACCGCCTGCCTCCCCTCCTCGCCGGGCTGGGCTGGGAGGTCCTTCACCTCCCCCGCGAACGCTGGAGGGAATTCATCCCCGCCCTCGTCCGTTTCCGCCCCCGGGCGGTGGTGGCCGCCGGACCGATCGCCTTTCTCCCGGCCCTCCTCCGCCGCCGAGGGCTTCTTCGCTCCTTCCTGGTCCACGACTGGCTCGACGATTACGCGGAGAACGTGGGGAGCATCTACGGCCGCCGTCTCGTCTCCGGGCTGGAGGGGATCGCCGTGGCGGGCGCGGACCTGGTGACCTCGCCGTCCGCTTTCCGGGCGGAGCGGGCGCGGAGAGAGGGGAAGCGGGCCGTCTTTATCCCCCATGGGGTGGAGGAGAATTTCGACGCGGTTTCGCCCCGGGACCTCCCGGGGCGTTCCCGCGTCGGCTACGTCGGGATCGTCAATCGGGCGAAACGGGTGGATCGGCTGATCGAGGCGGCGCGGGGTCTCGATTGCGACCTCTACCTGGTCGGTCCGGCGGAGGAGCAGCTTGTCCGGAACGCGCCCCCCAACGCCCATTTTCTGGGCGACGTCCCCCCCCGCGCCGTCGCGGGATACGTGAAATCCTTCGACGTGGCCGTCCTGACCATGGACAACGACTCCTGCGTGAAGATGGTCGAGTATATCCGCGCCCGGCGGCCGATCGTCGCCCTCGCCGGGAAGGCGGCGCTGGCCCTGAAGGACGCCGAGGAGGCCCTGATCGCGGACGACCTGCGCTCGGCCCTCAAACGCCTCCTCGCCGACGCCGCCCTTCGCGCCTCCCTTTCGGCCGCTCTCGCCCGCCGGGAGACGCTGACCTGGCCGGAGGTGGCGGAGAGGTTCGCGCGGGAGGTCGAGGAGCAACTCCGGCGCTCCTAATGTTCCGCCCCTGCAGACTCTGAACCGGGGCAGGTCCTGCCGCGTCCGGGCGTGCTGTAGGGGCGAACTTAATGATCGCCCTGCTAGCGGGTTGCCGTCATCTGCGGTATCCTCCATGGATCTGGTGAACGGGTTAGGGCCAAGATAGTGGTTTCGTCGATGGACGAGGTCAATGGTCCGCCGACACCAATCCTTAACCCATCGACCAGACCAACTTCCTGACCCTAGCCTAACTACCCAAGTATGAGGCCTCGCCTCTGCCTGATAGCCTCCGCCGGCGGCCACTTCGCCGAGCTCCTCTGCCTGGAGGAGCTCTGGCGGAGATACCCCTGTGTCTGGGTGACCAGCTCATTCGCCGCCCTTCCCCCCCCGTCCGGGAGCCCGCCGCCGCGCCGAGAGATCATCGATCCCCAGCGCAACGCCTTCAAGTTCATCGTCAACCTGGTCCAGTCCCTCAAGATATTCCTCCGGGAACGCCCGGACGTTGTCGTCACCACCGGATCGGGGATCGCCGTTCCTTTCTGCCTCTGGGCCAAGCTCTTCGGGCGCAAGGTGATATTCATCGAGACGGCGGCGGCGGTGAAAGACCTTTCCCTGACCGGGAAAATAATGTATCCTGTAGCCGATCTTTTTATCGTTCAATGGCGAGGCTTGGCCGGACGCTACCGGCGGGCGGTCTACGGAGGCGCGTTCCTGTGATCCTGCTCACGGTGGGAACGCACACCCGCGGTTTCCGGCGCCTGGTGGAGGCGGTGGACGAGCTGGTCGGGCGGGGGATTGTCCGGGAGAAGGTGGAGGCGCAGATCGGCTGCACCGATTATAACCCGCGCCACCTCGCGTGGTCCCGGTCTTGGCCGTACGGGGAGTTCTCCCGCCGCCTGGCCGAGGCGAGCCTGGTGATCGCCCACGCCGGGGCGGGGATCGTCATCCTCTGCCGGAAAGAGGGGAAGCGGCTGGTCGTCGTCCCCCGCCAGGAGAGATACGGGGAGCACACCAACGATCATCAAGTGGAGATGGCCCGGGAGATCGAAGAGCAGGGGTTGGCCGCGGTGGCCTATGAGATGGCCGATCTGCCCCGGGCCCTGGAGAAAGCGGCGGAGATGACGCCGGCGAGAAGCGACCACCGGTTTCTGCCCGCCTTTGCCGCGATCGAATCTTTTTTATCCTCGATCACGCCCGTGGGGCGTGATCGAGGATAAAAAAACAGCGATACATCACCCCATCCTGCGGGAGGGGATGATGTTCTGAGGCTTTATGGTCAAGCCGCTGGTTTCCATCGTCGTTGTCCATTTCAACACGCCCGACCTTCTCCAGAAGTGCCTCCAGTCGGTCTTCCGTTATCCCCCCTCCGACCCCTTCGAGGTCTTCGTGGTGGACAACGGGTCCTCCAACGGCTCCCCGATCATGGTCAAGCGCTCCTTTCCGCAGGTCCGCCTGGTCGCGAACATCACCAACCTCGGCTTCGCGGTCGCGAACAACCTGGCCTTCCACGAGGCCCGGGGCGAGTACTGCCTCCTCCTCAACTCCGACACCGAGGTCACGCCCCGGGCGATCGACACCCTGGTCGAGTTCCTGCGCTCCCACGCCCAGGCCGGGATCGTGGGCGGGAAGCTCCTCAACCCCGACGGTTCCGTCCAGCCCTCCTGCCGCCCCTTTCCCACCCTCCGTCGCTGCCTCTCCAGCTGCCGCTCCCCCCTGGGGATCCTCTTCCCCAAGAACCGGCTCACCCGCCGCTATCTCACCCCTTCCGGAAACTACGAGTCGATCCAGAAGGTTGACAGCGTCGCCGCCGCCTTCGCCCTGCTCCGGAAAAAGACGCTGAACGAGGTCGGCGTCTTCGACGAGCGCTTCTTCATGTTCCTGGAGGACACCGACCTCTGCTTCCGGATGTCGCGGGCGGGCTGGGAGGTCTACTTCGACCCCGAGTCCACCGTCTACCACCGCTGGGGGGGCACCGCCTCCATGATGCCCTACCGGATGATCCTGGAGCACAACCGCTCGATGTGGAAGTTCTTCTGCAAGCACCGCCACGCCAACCCGGTCTCCCGGGCCGCCCTGGCGGCCGGGTTCGGCGCCAATATCCTCGTCTCCTGGACGTTGCGAGGCTTGAAGAGCGCGCTCCGCCGCTCCTCCCGCTCCACCACCGCCCCCACCGCCTAGCGGTCGTCATTGCGAGGCCCCCGAGCGTAAGCGAGGGGACGAAGCAATCTCGATTCTAGGAGCTACCCGAGATAACCTCCCGCCCCGCTTCGCGATTTTGGAGTGCGGCAACGGGTTGCCGCTTTGGGGTCCGCCGACCTGTCGGCGGAATTAAAGCGGCGTCGTGCCGCCGCACTCCAGAAACCCGGCAGTCGTTTGGGACCCGCCTCCGCCCCTTAACCTCTTTTTTCCTTCAGTCCCGTTAGTGGCCGGTTATCTCCCCGTCACTCGATCCCCCTCCGGATGAATGAAAGGAATATGCTTGAAATATATGACACACGACAAAATGCCTTGGAATGGAATATGCTACTGATCATTGGTAATAAATAGCATTGTATTTGAAGCCGTTATCTTTTTGGGCTACAGTGACGCCGGATTGGACGCGTTTTCTCCGAGGGCTCGGGAATCATTTTCTGTCGGGCGATTGCCGAAGAAAAGAATATGTCTCGGGCGGAATCAATCTTAAATAGAAAATGACGGTAAGGCCTCAGTAATGCGGGGGGAGGAAAAGTGTGTGGGAGGGGCGTCTCGTCTCGATTCAGGCCGGCTTGGATCGGGGCTCTCTCGGGCTTGGCTTGGGCAAGGGCGACCATCAGCGGGTTTGTGGGAGGGGCATTCCTGCCCCGATCCCCGTCCGCCCGGATCGCGACAAGAATGTCGCTCCCACGGGCTCGGCCGGCTTGGCATCGCGGCGAGACCCTTCGACAAGCTCAGGGCAGGCTGCCGCTCCCCGTGAAATAGCTCACACGAAACGGAAGAGAACCCAATATCTTAACGATATAGCATCCATATATGATGATATGCCATGTTTTCGCACGACCGTCCAAATCATACGATATTATGACAAGATGCCAGGATGAAACCAGTGGTGGTGGGCTTTATGCATATGGGTATCATGGTAATGGAGGGTGAATAATGAATCCTATAATTATAGCGTGCCTAATACTCATTACCTGCGCATGTGCAAGTTGCTCAGTCGACCGAGTGGCATATATTCCCGTTACAATCCCCGGCGACGAAATCCATAATGTCATTCAGTCACTGCCAGATAAAGACTTGAAATTCGACATTTCCGGCTTATCATATTATCATGATAAAATATATGCTGCTACAAATATCGGCCTCATTATGATAGATAATGACAGACCAGTTGCTCTATACCAATGGCGCAATCAAGATCCTGTTATAGAAGGACCATGGCGGGATTATTTGAACAACGAGATATGGATATGGCATATCGGTTCAGGTATCATGACACGTTATAATGGATACCGTTGGTTAAATAGTGCACTGCCAAAACCAACCAACAGTATCTATACCAGGGGAGATATTCTAGTGGGATTTCAAATATTCTCTACGCCAAAATATAGCTGGATGGTAGGCGGAGGCTATGCATGGCGATGGGAATCAGCCACTATGAATTGGCAATTAGAACCTGCACCGCCGGCTCCAAAGGGTAGTGGAATTCGCGCAGTCGTTCCACTAGGGAAATCAATCATATATATTATTCGTGAGGACATACTTGACTATATACCAAGTAACTATGCCATATATTACCATGAGCGGACATGGCAAAGAAGGCCGCTAAGCAAGATGGTGTTCGGGGGAGCTGTAGTTGCAAACGACGCTGTATTCGTCAGGGCAAGGGACGGAACTCTTTTGTCCGCAAATGAGAACAGCATCGTAACTGTTGCTACTCCTGGTTCATGCGAAGCTATAGCAAGCACATCATCGGGGGGCTTGCTAGCAAGCTTTATAAATAAAGGAATATATCTGTTCCGTGAAGGTGAGTGGGAAATGAAGGCGCCATATCCTTATGATTCATCGGAGGGTGAGCATTGGGCCTATCTCGCAGAAGATAACGGGGCTATATGCTATGCAACAAGCTCTGTGCCGCATTTACTTGGTTCTGAAGACAAGTTTATGTATTCGGGCACAACAGCGATCTGGTCCCTACGAGATAATAAGTTGATAAGAATCAATCTTCAATAGAGGGCGACGCGAACCTTAAGTTCAACCACATGAACGGCCTGACGAACAGCCGTTTCAGACCCCAGACGACGATGCACGAGCAGTTGCTTTCCAAGATTCAAGCCTGGCAGGATACTTCTTCCCGTCACCTATCCGGGCAACAAGGTCCTGTCCTATGTCTACGACCTCGTAGGGAACCGGCATGTCCCGTCGGCCGGGCCACGAATCCCAAAAGGATTCCGTCAGGTAGCCCCGGGATTGGGGCCTTCGGCGCTACCCCGTGCTCAGGGCTTCCCGAGCCGGTATCCCTCCTCGCCGGACATTGGCGTCCACGCGGAGCTGTCGTTCTGACACAACACCTTTGGGGTTGGATATTAATCCCTGTTCCGTTCCCAGGGTAGCGCCTACGGCGCAACCCTGGGCTGAGGGCCGCAACCCCTTTGGGGTTGGGAAAGCAGCGGTTGCCCCCCTTGGGAAAACATTTGGCTCGGGGTCCTCGCAATGACAACACCACCGGATTGCTTCTTCCCCCTCGCCTGGATCGGGATCCTTGCAAATCTTTGCTATTCTGGACTGAATTCAAACTGCTTCCGGTATAATATATGCCAGATGGGTAGGGAGCAGATGTTAAACCGCCCAATGAGATGCAATTTCCGATGCCGGCTCTGGTTTCCCGCGTTTTCGTCTTGGCTCGTTCTCCAGCGGTCGGTCTTCGTGTCCTGCGCCGTCGGGTCTGGTCGGTAGCGCGCAACCCCGGTGAACTGGCGCGCCTGGGCGGCGAAGACTCGTTGGCCGCGAAGGGATTGGCGTGCGCGCTTGGCGCCTCGCCCTCGGCCGAGAGTCCCGAGGAGAAGGCTTGGACCGAGAGGATCGAGTCTCTCCGCCGGGAATTGTCCTCCTCTCCCCGTAAGATCAGACTGGAGGACTGGGGGGCGGTATCACCGGGTCGCCGGGGAAAGTCTTCCGGAGAAGGGCCGGTGTCGGTCGAGCGCGCGGTGGGCGAGATCTGCCGTTCCTCGGCGAGCCGCCCGCGCCGGGCCCACCTTCTCTTTCGCCTGGTCCGGGAACTGAAGCCCTGTTCCTGCCTCGAGCTCGGGACCTCGCTCGGCCTCTCCGCCGCCTACATCGCCGCCGCCCTGGAGCTGAACGGGGAAGGGCGGCTGACCACGCTGGAGGGGGCGGGGGAGGTCGCGGCGATCGCCCGCGAGAACCTCTCCCGTCTGGGGCTGGGCGGGCGGGCCGACGTGGTAGTCGGGCGCTTCCAGGACCGTCTCCCGGAAGTTCTCCGGGGGAGCTCTCCCCTCGACTTCGCCTTCGTCGACGGCCATCACGACGAGGCGCCCACGCTCGCCTATTTCGAGGCGCTGCTGCCCAGCTTGGCGCCGGGGGCGTGCCTCGTCTTCGACGACGTCTCCTGGTCGCGGGGGATGGAGCGGGCCTGGCGGCGGATCGCCGCCGATCGACGGGTCGGGATCGCCGTCGATCTCTTCACGATGGGGATCGTCCTGGCCGGACGGCCCGGTCCCGGGAGGCTCTACCGAATAGCGGTGGTATGAATCGCCGAGTCGGTGCGCCCTGGGAGGGGTGGCGCTTCGCTATATAAAAATCGGGATCCCGATCTGGGCCGGCTTGAATCGCGGCGGGGACGCCGCTCCCACAGGCTGGCTTGGCTTGGAGCGGGGCAGGCAAAAATGCCGCTCCCACAATGCGCAACGAGGGGATGGCTTTCAGCCCTCGGTTGATTAAATATTTGGGGGAAGGCGCCTCGGCGCCTTCCCCAAAATATTTAAGTGCCGTAGCCGCCGTAGCCCCCGTAGGTGCTGTAGGAGCGGTAGTAGTATTCCGAGGAGCGGACCACGCCGTTCAAGAGGGCGCCCAGGAGCTTCGCCTTGACCTCGGAGAGGATCTCGCTCCCCTGGCGGGCCACCGCCCAGGGCGTCTTGTAGGCGCGGATGACGAAGATGACCGCGTCGGCCTCGGCGGCGAGGATCGCGCCGTCGGTCACCGAGACCAGCGGCGGCGAGTCGAAGATCACCCGGTCCCACTCCGTCCCTCCCTCGTGCATCAGGCGCTTGAGGCGCTCAGAGGAGAGGAGCTCGGAGGCGTTGGAGGGGGGCTTGCCGGCCTGGAGGAAGAAGACGTTGGGATACTCGGTTTTGAGGACCACCTCGGAGAGCTCGGCCTCGCCCGCCAGGTACTCCCGCAGGCCCTTCCCGACCGGGAGGCCTAAGACCTTGTGCAGGCTCGGCTTGCGCAGGTCACTGTCGATCAGGAGCACCTTCTCGTTGACCTGGGCCATGACCGCGGCCAGCTGGAGGGAGACCAGGGATTTCCCCTCGGTGGACGAGGAGGAGGTGACCAGGATCGACCGGGCGGCGTCCTTGGGGGCGTGGATGGAGACCGCGGTCCGGATGGCGCGGAAGGACTCGGTCAGCGGGTTGTGGGGATGGGAGTAGATGATGATCCCGTCCTCGGGGAAGTCCGGCTGGTCGAAGAGGGGGATGGCGCCCAGGACCGGGAGGTTGAGGTAGTTCTTGATCTCGTCCGGGGTCTTGATCGTGTCGTCGAGCTGCTCGGCGACCAGGGCCACGCCGATCCCCAGGATCAGCCCCCCGATCAGGGAGAGGCCGAAGTTGAAGACCTTGCGCGGCCGGAAGGGGCCCGAGGGGACATTGGCCCGCTCCAGGATCCGGATGTTGGTCAGCTCCAGGTTCTTGTAGAAGTTGGTCTCGTTGAGGCGGGCGAGGAGGGCCTCGTAGATCTTCTGGTCGCTCTCCATGTTCTCCTTGAGCGCCATGTAGTCGATGTTCCGGCGGTCGAGGCTGAGCTTGACCAGCTTCTTGCCCTCCAGGTCCTCGGCGATCCGCTTCTCCTCGGCCTTGGCTAGCTCCCAGTCGGCCCGTAGTCCCTGGAAGATCTTCTCGATCTCCGCCTGGATGGAGCCGTCCAGCGAGTCCATCTCGGCCTTGAGCTGGAGCATCACGGGGTGCTTGTCCCGGTAGCGCTTGGAGAGGTCGGAGTATTTGGACTGCAGGCTGATCCGCTGGCTCTTCAGGTTCTGGATCAGGCCGTTCTGGAGGATGAGGGGGAAGACCTCGGGCGAGTTCCCCTGGGCGAGGTGCTCATCGAGCTGCTTGATCTTGGTCTCGGCGTCGAGCTTGCGCTTCTGGGTGTCGGTGAAGAGGCGGTTCAGGTCGCTCAGGGTCTGGACCTCGATCGACTGCTTCTCCTCCATGGAGGTGATCGACTGATCCTCCTTGTAGCGCTGGAGCTCCTCCCGGGCCGCTTTGAGCTTGAGGGCCTGCTCCTTGAGCTGGGTCCGGAGCTGGTTCAGGGCGTTGGCGGCGGCGTCGAGCTTGGTCTGGACCGAGTCCCGGATGTACTCCTCGGCCCAAGTGTTGGCCAGGGCGGCCACCAGCTCGGGGTCGGGGCCGCTGGCGAAGATGTCCACCAGCCAGCTCGACTTGATCGGCTCGATGGCGATCATCCGGAGGAGTTCCATCCGGCCCAGGTTTTGGCCGGGCTTGATGATCTTCTTGTCCTTGAGCACCTTGAGCACGTTGGAGGCGAGGTCCCGGGACTGGAGGATTTTGTACTGGGTCTGGTAGTAGTCCTTCTGGGAGGTCTCCAGCTCGTAGACCTCCTGGAAGGGCATCACCTTGGGGGGCTCGCGTTCGATGATGATCCGGGCCTGGGCCCGGTAGAGGGGGGTGGCGGCGAAGGAGCCGATCAGGACCACCACCACCAGGATCGCCATCACGGCCAGGATAAGCATCTTCCGGCGCTTGAGGACGACGAGGAAGTTCGACCAGCCCAGCTTGTCGGTGGAGAGGTTCATATACTAACAGTGATTACCTTTCGTTTCGTGTGAGCGATAGGGATGCAAGTTATTAATCTCCGATCGGATGCACCATAAATCCGAAATCCGAAGCACGAAATCCGAAACAAATCCTAAATTCGAATTTGGCGGCCGCGATTCGGCTGGTATCTGATTCACCCATGCGAAATGGAAGAGAACCGGATATGGGTTTGGGAAATGGGTCAGATCAGTGACTCCGGGACCACGATGATGTCGTTGGGCTTGAGCTCGATGTCGCGGAGGCGCTCGCCGTCGCTCAGGATCTGCCCCACCGGGACCTTGATCACCTCTTCCTTCCCGTTCACGGTCCGGACCACCCGGGTGCCGTTCCAGTAGGCGATCTCGGTGAAGCCGCCGGCCAGGGCGATCGCCTGGGTGACCGTCATCCGGCCCCGGAGCTCGTAGGAGCCCGGCTTCTTGACCTGGCCGAGGACGGAGATCTTGCTGTATTCCTTGATGAAGACGGTGACCTCGGGTTCGACCAGGTAATCCCGCAGCCGGCCCACCAGGTCACCCTCCAGCTGGTGGGGGGTGAGGCCATCGGCCCGGATCTTGCCGAGCAGAGGATAGGAGAAGGAGCCGTCCTCGCTCACCCTCACCGTCCGGGAGAGATCGTTTTCCCCGAAGACCGTGATCTCCAGGAGGTCGCCCGGGTTGATGGAGTATCCGTCCGCCGCCGCGAGCGGCGGGGTGGGCTCTGCCCCGGCGACCGTCGGCTCGGCCACGGGGAGGGGGCCCGGCGTCCCGGAACACCCGGCGAGGATGAGGGCGGTGAGGAGGAAGGACCCCCCAACCAGCGCCTTCCTGACTCGGCCGTTCCTTTCGCCAGGTTTGTTCATAACGTTTCTTCTAGGAGGACCATAACCCGGGATCTTCGTGAAAACCATGGGTTTTCGTAAAGATCCCGGGTTAGCTCAGTAATACGAAGCAAAGCGAAAAATGACCTGGTTGTCGTAGTAGTCGTAGCCCGGGATGTTGGAGTCCCGCGTCTGGTAGGAGTAGGCGGCGACCAGGGTCAGCCACTTGCGCAGGGGGTAGCGGAGCTCGGCGGTGAAGCGCCAGATGTCGTCGTTCCGCGGATGGTCGGGATAGTCGGCGGTCGCGGTGGGATAGCGGTGGTTCCGCCAGGCGCACTCCAGGACGCCGGTCGCCTTGTAGGTGATCTGCTGCTCGTAACGGAGCCAGGCGCGGTTCAGGGTGTAGTAGTTGTTGTCGGTGTAGGTCGACTCCCGGGCGGTCCGCTCCCAGCCGGTGAAGATCTGCCCGGTGCTGGAGAGGGCATAGTTCAGGGAGGCGAAGCCCACCAGGCTGTTGAAATCGGCCAGGGCGGAGGAGTCGTACTCGCGGGCCTGGTAGCCGGCTTTGGCCGTCCCGGAGAGCTTGGCGGTGATCACGCCCTCCACCCCGCCCAGGATCTGGTTGTAGTAGCCGTCCCGGTCGAGCTCCCGGTTGTAGTCGTAGTCGATGCGGGAGTAGGAATACTCGCCCAGGAGGCGCAGCTTGGAGGAGATCTTGTAGCGGGCGGCGGCGCTGACGGTGTTCTCCTGGTGGTCGTAGGCCCAGTAGCCCTCGGTGAGGAAATGCTGGAGAAAGTTCTGGTAGCCGAGGCTTAAGGTCCAGAGGTTGAAATACTGGTCGAGGCGGACGGCGGCGGTGTTCTCATAGCGCCGGATCCGCTCGCTGAACTCGGTGTCGTCGCGGCTGTAGGTCCTGAGGAAGGTGTCCTGGAGGAAGAGCCCGTGCTTGTAGAAGTAGTAGTCGAGGGCGCCCCGGAGGTAATGGTCGACGTCATCCACGTCCTTGTAGCGCGAGAAGAAGTAGCAATCGGCCCGGTAGGTGAAGCGGAAAACGTTCCGGCGCCAGGGATACTCGAGGTTGATCCCGGGCGAGGCGACCATGTACCAGTCGGCCTTGCGGTCGGTCTCGTCGTAGAAAACATTATCGTCCCAGGCGACGGTGCCGTTCAGGAAGGGGTGAAGGAGAAGGCGGCCGAAGGAGATCCCCTCGCCGGGCTGGCCGAGGACGAAGGAGCCCCAGGCGCCGGACGGGCAGAGATCGACCAGGAGATAGAGGAGGAGGGCGCCGAGCGCGGAGAGCGCCTTGCCCCGGAGGGAAGCCCGTGCCGGCGCGCGGTTATCGACGTTGGTAGCCATGTCTATCTGTTTTCAACTGTCCGGCGGTTCCAGGGTTCACGGTTCAACGGTTGGAATGGTCCGGCACAACCGTGAACCGCTGAACCGTTGAACCCCTGAACCGATCCGTTGCCCCTCAAGGCTTGAAGGGGCTGACGGGGCTGATGTCGTCGGCGTTGACCGGACCGGAGATGGAAGACGGGCCGCTCTCCTGGGTGACCGGCCTTTCCGGCGGGGCCGGACGCTCCAGACCCAGCCGCTCGCCCAAACGCGCGGCGTTCCTCAGCGCCGGCTCCCAGGTCACCGGGACCGCGCACATCCCCTCCAGGTCGCACTGGCACTGGAGGCGCTTCCGGATCTCCCAGGCGTCGAAGGCGCACCCCTCGTCCACCTCGACCTCGAGGACGTGGCCGCCCGGCTCGAGGAAGAGGGTGGCGACCTCGCGCCAGGCGAAACTCTTCTCCTCGGCGGGGAAGATGGTCCGGACCAGCGCCGGGGGGCGGTCGTCCGGATCGATCCGGAAGGTGATCGGCTCGGTCCCGCAGTCGCGGCTGTAGAGGGAGAAAAGATCCTCGTCGCACCAGCCTCTCCGGACCATCCCCCAGGAGTCGAGACCGCTCCCCCGGGGCAGGCCGACCTCGACCACGTGCTTGCCCCTGGAGAGGGCAAGCGTCGCCACGGGGTGGCGGCGGAAGGCGTCGGTCCGGGGCGGGGCGACCCGTCGGCGGGAGGTCGGCGCCGCGCCGGGATCGATCGTCCAGGAGAACGGCGCCGGGCCGAAGTCGCGGGCCCAGAGGGCGAAGATCCCCTCGGCGCAGACCTCACCCTCCCGGAGCTCCAGGGCGTCGAAGCCGGATCCCGCCGGCAGCGTCACCTCGATGACGTGACGGCCCCGCGCGAGGTAGAGGGGGGCCACGCGGTGCCAGGAAAAGCGATCGCTCTTCTCCGGGGCGCTCAAGCGCTGGAAGAGGAAGAGGTCTCCCTCGGGATCGACCTTCCAGGCGAAGGGATCCCGACCGAAGTCGCGGCTGTGGAGAGAATACGCGCCCTCCCGGTCGACGGCGAACTCGAAGCGGCAGGTGACGGGGGAGTCGGCCCGGAGCCATGAACCTCCGGAGGGCGTCCCCGGGCCGGTGTCGCCGGAGACGGTGTGCTCTCCGAACGAGGCGGCCCGCTCGGCTTCGCCCCGGGAGAGGGCGCGCCCGGCCGGTCCCTCGCCGGTCTGCTCTCCGAAGTCCGGGACATCCACCTCGAAGCGGACGACGGCCTCGGCCGCGGTGGCGGCGAGCCACTTCCCGGCCGAGGGGGCGCCGTAGGCGTCGTCGTCGGCGACGGACGCCGCGGGCGGCTGCGCCTGCTCGCCCTCGAAGTGCCGCCAGGAGCCTTCCGGGACGGACTCCCGCTCTTGTTTCGTCGGGTCCTCGACCTCGAACTCGAAGCGGCAGGCGACCTTTCCGGAGAACGGAGTGACCCAGCTTTGGCCGGAAAAGGCGCCCCGGGAATCGGAGGCCGACATCGAACAGAAACCGGTCACGGCGTCGGCCTTTTCCGCCTCCCCCTTCAGCCAGGAATGGTAGCGGCGGCCGCCCTCCGCCCCGGAGGAGACGGGGAGGGGGGCTTCGTCGAATCCCTGCTCCGCGAGGAGGAGGAGGTAGTCGGAGGGATCGTTCCGGCGGGAGAGGATCTCGAAGGCGTCAGCGCCCGTCCGAGGTTTGAGCTCGACGTCGATCCGGTGCTCGCCCCGGGCGAGGGGGCTGGTGTTGATCGTCGTCCAGCCGAAGGAGTCCTTGTTCTCGGGCTGGAAGAGGACCCGGTCGCCGTCGATCTCCAGGGAGAGGATGCTGTCGCCCTCGCCCCAGAAGCGACCCCGCAGTGTGTAGAGGCCGTCCCGGTCGATCGAGACATAGTAGGTGGCGGCGGCCTCCCCGTCGTTGGCGAGGACCCATTTTTTCTGGGAGGGCCTTCCGTGGCCATCATCCTCCCGGACCTCGAGCGGCCCCCGGGAGGACGAGAAGGATTCCGCCTGCCAGATCCGGCAGTCCTCGCCGAGCGGGAGGAGAGACTCGGAGTTCATCGCCCGGACCAGGGTGACCGACTTGTCCCCGTAGGTGAGCTCCCGCTCGGGCTGATAGCCGCCCGCCGGCTCGATCGGGGGAGCCCCGGCCGAGATCAGGTCGATCGCGTCCAGCCCGCCCTCCGCGGGGAGGGAGACGGTGATGGCGTGCTGGCCGGCCGCCAGTGTGTACTCTCCGACGACCACCCAGGAGAAGGCCTCGGAGGGGACGATGACCCGCTCCTTGTTCTTCGCCACCTTCCAGACCTCGGACCCGCCGCGGACCCGGGCGGAGACCAGATAGCGCCGGCGGGCCGGGATCGCGAAGACGTAGGTCAGCCGGCCGTTCCCCTTCTGGGCCTGCATCCAACCCTTCCTGCTGAAATCGCCGAAGGCGCGGGAAGCGCTCAGGGCGACCTCCGGGCTGGCGGTCCGGAAGTCCTCCGCCTCGATCCGGCGGTAGCTCTTGCCGGAGAGGATGGAGATCAAACGCTCGGAGACGACCGGAGCGGGGAGGTTCTGGGCGAGCCCGGTGGAACGGGCGAGTTCGGCCGCCCAGTCGCTCTGGCTGACGGCGGGATCGGAGGGATCCGCCGCCGGGGCGGGAGCGGCGAGGGCCGCCCCCAGGAGCATGGCCAGTCCCTGGAGCAATCTTTTCACCGTGTTTTCCTCATGGCCTTCCGGGGTCGGCGGCCGGATTCCGGTCGCGGCCTCGGAGGTGGATGGGAGACACCGCCGCGCGGGCGGGGGCCCCCCGCCGCACGAACGGTATGCCGGGGCGTCAGTATGTCGCGCCCACCGCCGGCTGATCGGCGCTGCCGCCGAAGTAAAGGCCGGTGATCCCGTAGATGTACCAACGGCCTTCGGTCGCCCGGTAGAGGGCGCGCTCGGCCGTTCCGTCGCCGTCGTAATTGAACGGGAAGGCGATGTCGCCGGCCTGCCCGAAATTCACATAATTCTCTCCCCGAATATACCAGCGGCCGTAGGAGGGACGGAAGACCGAGAACTGGGTGGTGCCGTCTCCGTTGTAGTCGCCGGGCACCGGGCGGTCGTAGCTCTGGCCGTAGTAAAGAACCGTCAGGTTGCGGACATACCAGGCCGCGCCGCCGGGGAAGGGGCGGAAGAGGGCGGTGTCGGCCGTGCCGTCGCCGTTGTAGTCGCCCGGTATGGGGGTGTCGGTGTCCAGGCCGTGGTAGAAGGTGGTCAACCCCCGGATGAACCACTTGCCGACCGATGGCCGGTAAAGGGCGGTGTCGGTCCGGAAATCGCCGTTGTAGTCGGCCGGGGCCGGGATGTCTCCGTTGGCCCCGTAGGCCGAGTTCCAGAGCGAAAGGCCGGTGACCGGGTCGCGGAGGAACCACTTGCCCTGGGAGGGGCGGAAGAGGCAGATGTCGGCCGTCCCGTCGCCGTTGTAGTCGCCGGCGGCCGGGATGTCTCCCGCCGTCCCGTAGTAGATTCGGGTCAGGTCCTGGATCAGCCAGGAGCCGTCGGCGGGGCGCCAGAGGGCGATGCTGCTGGAGCCGTTACCGCTGTAGTCGTCGTAGTCGATGACCAGGTGCCAGGGGGTCGGCGTGGGGGCGTAGGGGCTGGGCGTGGGCGTTGGGACGAAGGGCGAGGCGGTCGGCGACGGCGGCCCCGCGGTCGGGGTGGACGAGGGAGCGGCGGTCGGAGTCGGGGTCGGAGAGGAGAACCCCTCCGGCGTGGGCGAGGCGGTCGGGCTGGGCACGGGCGTGGGGGTGGTCCCGTAGCACGTCCAGGAAAGCCGGGACAGGAAGGCGTCGAAGTCTCCCCCGCGGTAGGTGCCCTGGAAGGCCTGGACGACCGGGAATTCGGTCGAGGAGGTCTTCCCGGTGACGTAGGCGTTTTCGGCGCTGTCCACGACGATCCCATAGCCGTAGTCGTAGCCGTAGCCGCCCAGGAAGGTGGACCAGGCGAGCGACGAACCGCCGTCTTCGAACTTGGTCGCGAAGGCGTCGTCCCAGCCGGAGAGGGTCGTCTGGTAGGCGTTCAGGGTCGGGAAGTCGGCGTATTGGGTGTAGCCGGTGACGTAGAGGCGGTCCTCGCCGTCGAGGGCGAGGGCGAGGCCGTAGCCGAGCCAGAGGTAGCTCGAATAGGCAAGGGCCGAGCCGTCGGAGGAGAGACGGCTCACGAAGACGTGGTCGGCGGCAGCGGCCGGTCCCGCGCGATAGGGGTTCGCGGTGGGGAAGTTCGCCGACCGTGTCCAGCCGGTCAGGCAGGCGTTGTTGGCCGCGTCCAGGACGACCATCCGCCCCTGGTCGTCGGCGGTCCCGCCGAGATAGGTCGAATAGGCAAGCGAGGTGCCGGCGGAGGCGAATCGGGCTACGAAGGCGTCAAAGCCGGCGGCCCGGCTCGCCTGGTAGGGGTTGAGGGTCGGGAAGTTATCGGAGTTGGTGTAGCCGGTCAGGCAGACCGTCCGGTCGCCGTCGAGGGCGAGGTAGTGGGAGCGCTCGCGGGCGGTCCCGCCCAGGTAGGTGGAGTAGAGCAGGGTCGAGCCGCCGGAAGCGAGCTTGGAGAGGAAGGCGTCTTCATAGCCGCCGCCGTAAGTCGGCTGGTAGGCGTTCTGAGTGGGGAAGTTGGACGACCAGGTGTAGCCGGTCAGGTAAACGTCGAGCGCGGAGTCGGCCGCCACGCTATAAGCCTGCTCGCGGTTGGAACCGCCGAGATAGGTCGAGAAGACGAGCGCCGAACCGTCGGAAGTGAGCTTGAGGGCGAAGGCGTCGTAATCGGAGCCGGACCCGCCCCAGGACGCCTGGAAGGCGCTCAGGGTCGGGAAGTCGGTGGAGGCGGTTGTCCCGACCAGGTAGAGGTCCGCCTCGCCGTCGAGGGCGATCGCACCGCCGATGTCGTAGCCCACGCCGCCGATGAACGTCGAGAAGATGAGGGAGGAACCGCTGGAGGAGAAGCAGGCGACGAAGGCGTCGTAATCGCCGGCCCGGGCGGGCTGGAGAGCGCTTGCGGTCGGGAAGTCGGAGGATTGGGTTTCGCCGGCGAGGTAGACGTCGTTGAGACTCCCGAGGGCGATCGCCTTGGCGGTGTCGTAACCGGCCCCGCCGAGGTAGGTGGAATAGGCGAGATCGATCCGGCAGACCAGGTTGATCGGCGTCGGCGTGGGCACGGCGGGTGACGGGGTGGCGCTGGGGACGGGGGACGGCGTCGGCGTCTTCGTCGGCTCGGCGGTGGGCGTCGCGGACGGCGTGGGCGAAGGCGTCCGGGTCGGCTCGGCGGTCGGCGTAGGCGTGAAGACGCAGGAGACCTGGATATCGTCAAGGGCGAGGTCGCCGCCGAAGTCGTACCAGGTGAACTTAAGCTGGATGGAAGCCGGGTCGAGGGCGAAGGGGCCGCAACCCGTCCCGCCGTAGGCCGTCGGGATCGCGTAGATGTCGGTGACCGTGGTCCAGCCGGCGTAGTACTCCTCGACCAGGAGGTGGGAAGCCGGGTCGGCCGACTCGCCCCGGACCCAGAAGTAGAGGTCACCGCCATTGGCGAAGGCGGCGGAGGTGGCGGCGTCTCCGGTCTCATCGAACTTGAGCGAGGGGGCGGCCTTCCCGTAATCGCCGGCGGTGACGTAGGTGTCGGTGTCGGCGTTGCAGTTCGTGAAGGACCAGCCGGCGGGGCGGGTCCCGGTCTGGAAGCCGTCGAAGCCCTCGTCGAGGCGGGTGCAGAAGGCGGCGGTGGGCGAGGGGGCCGGGGAGGGCGTGGCGGAGGGCGTCGGCGAAGGCGTGGCGGAAGGAGAGGCCGTGGGTGTCGGCGTGATCGCTGAGGGCGTGGGCGAGGCGGAGGGCGAGGGCGTCGGTGTCCCGATGAACGTGGTCGGGCTGGGTGTCGGGGAGACCGGCGTGAGCGACGGCGTGGCGGAAGGCTCGGGCGTCGGAGTCTTCGTCGGCTCGGCGGTGGGCGTCGCGGACGGCGTGGGCGAGGGCGTCCGGGTCGGCTCGGCGGTCGGCGTAGGCGTGAAGATGCAGGAGACCTGGATATCGTCAAGGGCGAGGTCGCCGCCGAAGTCGTACCAGGTGAACTTAAGCTGGATGGAAGCCGGGTCGAGGGCGAAGGGGCCGCAACCCGTCCCGCCGTAGGCCGTCGGGATCGCGTAGATGTCGGTGACCGTGGTCCAGCCGGCGTAGTACTCCTCGACCAGGAGGTGGGAAGCCGGGTCGGCCGACTCGCCCCGGACCCAGAAGTAGAGGTCACCGCCATTGGCGAAGGCGGCGGAGGTGGCGGCGTCTCCGGTCTCATCGAACTTGAGCGAGGGGGCGGCCTTCCCGTAATCGCCGGCGGTGACGTAGGTGTCGGTGTCGGCGTTGCAGTTCGTGAAGGACCAGCCGGCGGGGCGGGTCCCGGTCTGGAAGCCGTCGAAGCCTTCGTCGAGGCGGGTGCAGAAGGCCGCGGTGGGCGAGGGGGCCGGGGAGGGCGTGGCGGAGGGCGTCGGCGAAGGCGTGG